>Ga0209369_1000011_pt1:0-155000 | contig 620515 bp, 565 predicted proteins | sample EBPBio142010_DNA_FD_185865 | JGI IMG/M metagenome (GOLD analysis project Ga0209369, IMG submission 185865) | Wastewater treatment Type I Accumulibacter community from EBPR Bioreactor in Madison, WI, USA - Reactor 1_10/4/2010_ DNA (SPAdes)... | ecosystem: Engineered > Bioreactor > EBPR... | reverse complement strand
AACCGTGTGCGTACAAGCAGTAGGAGCCCGCAAGGGTGACTGCGTACCTTTTGTATAATGGGTCAGCGACTTACTGTTCGTGGCAAGCTTAACCGTATAGGGGAGGCGAAGGGAAACCGAGTCTGATAAGGGCGCATAGTCGCGGGCAGTAGACCCGAAACCGGGTGATCTAGTCATGCCCAGGGTGAAGGTGCCGTAACAGGTACTGGAGGCCCGAACCCACTCCCGTTGCAAAGGTAGGGGATGAGGTGTGATTAGGAGTGAAAAGCTAATCGAACCCGGAGATAGCTGGTTCTCCTCGAAAGCTATTTAGGTAGCGCCTCGTATGAATCTTCTTGGGGGTAGAGCACTGTTATGGCTAGCGGGACATCGCGTCTTAGCAAACCATGGCAAACTCCGAATACCAAGACAGAATGTACGGGAGACACACGGCGGGTGCTAACGTCCGTCGTGAAAAGGGAAACAACCCAGACCCACAGCTAAGGTCCCAAATTTCGTGCTAAGTGGAAAACGATGTGGAAAGGCACAGACAGCCAGGAGGTTGGCTTAGAAGCAGCCACCCTTTAAAGAAAGCGTAATAGCTCACTGGTCGAGTCGGTCTGCGCGGAAGATTTAACGGGGCTAAGCACGAAACCGAAGCTTGGGGTGCATAACTTTGTTATGCGCGGTAGAGGAGCGTTCCGTAAGCCTGCGAAGGTGGCTTGAGAAGGCTGCTGGAGGTATCGGAAGTGCGAATGCTGACATGAGTAACGATAATGCGGGTGAAAAGCCCGCACGCCGAAAGCCCAAGGTTTCCTTGCGCAACGTTAATCGACGCAGGGTTAGTCGGTCCCTAAGGCGAGGGCGAAAGCCGTAGTCGATGGGAAGCAGGTTAATATTCCTGCACCTCGCGTGAGTGCGATGGAGGGACGGAGAAGGTTAGGTGTACCCGGCGTTGGTTGTCCGGGGGAAAGGCGGTAGGTTTGGATCTTTGGCAAATCCGGGATCCTTTAAGACCGAGCACCGAGACGAGTCCTTTAGGACGAAGTCACTGATACCACGCTTCCAGGAAAAGCTCCTAAGCTTCAGCTCACGCAGACCGTACCGTAAACCGACACAGGTGGGTAGGATGAGAATTCTCAGGCGCTTGAGAGAACTCGGGTGAAGGAACTAGGCAACATGGCACCGTAACTTCGGGAGAAGGTGCACCCCCTTTGGTGGCCCATGCGGGCTATAGCTGAGGGGGGTCGCAGAAACCAGGCCGCTGCGACTGTTTATCAAAAACACAGCACTCTGCAAACACGAAAGTGGACGTATAGGGTGTGACGCCTGCCCGGTGCTGGAAGGTTAATTGATGGGGTCAGCCGCAAGGCGAAGCTCTTGATCGAAGCCCCAGTAAACGGCGGCCGTAACTATAACGGTCCTAAGGTAGCGAAATTCCTTGTCGGGTAAGTTCCGACCTGCACGAATGGCGTAACGACAGCGGCGCTGTCTCCACCCGAGACTCAGTGAAATTGAAATCGCTGTGAAGATGCAGCGTTCCCGTGGCAAGACGGAAAGACCCCGTGAACCTTTACTATAGCTTTACATTGAACGTTGAGTTCGTCTGTGTAGGATAGGTGGGAGGCTATGAAACCGAGGCGCTAGCTTCGGTGGAGCCAACCTTGAAATACCACCCTGATGTGCTTGACGTTCTAACCTAGGTCCGTAATCCGGATCGGGGACCATGTATGGTGGGTAGTTTGACTGGGGCGGTCTCCTCCCAAAGAGTAACGGAGGAGCTCGAAGGTACGCTCAGCGCGGTCGGACATCGCGCACTGTGTGCAAAGGCATAAGCGTGCTTGACTGCGAGATCGACGGATCAAGCAGGTACGAAAGTAGGACTTAGTGATCCGGTGGTTCTGTATGGAAGGGCCATCGCTCAACGGATAAAAGGTACTCCGGGGATAACAGGCTGATACCGCCCAAGAGTTCATATCGACGGCGGTGTTTGGCACCTCGATGTCGGCTCATCACATCCTGGGGCTGTAGTCGGTCCCAAGGGTATGGCTGTTCGCCATTTAAAGTGGTACGCGAGCTGGGTTCAGAACGTCGTGAGACAGTTCGGTCCCTATCTGCCATGGGCGTTGGAAGTTTGAGAGGGGCTGCTCCTAGTACGAGAGGACCGGAGTGGACGAACCTCTGGTGTTCCGGTTGTCACGCCAGTGGCATTGCCGGGTAGCTATGTTCGGAAGCGATAACCGCTGAAAGCATCTAAGCGGGAAGCGCGCCTCAAGATGAGACTTCCCGGGGCACAAGCCCCCTAAAGGAACCATCAAGACTAGGTGGTTGATAGGTCAGGTGTGTAAGTGGGGCAACCCATTGAGCTAACTGATACTAATGATCCGTGCGGCTTGACCATATAACCTCAAGTGGCCTTGGACTCGACGATATCGTCAGAGAAAATCCAATGCCCGCTACGTCACAAGACCCTATGAGAGATTGGCGCCTTAATCCGTTCCTTGGATGGCGACGCTCCAACCCTCTCCCTGGTGAAATTAGCGCTGTGGTCCCACCCGTTCCCATCCCGAACACGGAAGTGAAACGCAGCCGCGCCGATGGTAGTGTGGCTTAAGCCATGCAAGAGTAGGTCATCGCCAGGGGCTTTACCCCAAAACCCCCAGCTGAAAAGCTGGGGGTTTTTTCTTGCGCGGCTTTCGCCAACAATCGACCTTCATCTCACGTCAGGGGCGGTGCATGAAGCAGTCTTGGGTTGTCGGCGCATTTCTTTTCGCCCTGGGGCCCAATGCCTTCGCAGCGGAGCAGGTGTCGGCCCACGCTCGCAAGGTGCACGAGGATGCCCTCGTCCTGGACACGCACCTGGATACGCCCGCCAACCTCGTGCGGCCCGGCTGGAACATCGCGGACGACCATGCGCATGAAGGCGATATGTCGCAAGTCGACTTGCCGCGCATGAAATCTGGCGGGCTGGATGGCGGTTTCTGGGTGATCTACACCGCGCAGGGTGCGAGAGACGAAGCCGGCAAGCGCACCGCGCGTAACCACGGTCTTGCGCGGCTGGTGGCCATTCGCGAGATGCTCGCGTCCCACCCTGATGCCATGGAGCTCGCATTGACGTCGGGCGATGCGTTGCGCATCGCGAAGGCCGGCAAGCGCGTGTCATTCATCAGCATGGAGAATGCCGCACCGCTTGCGGCTGACCCGAGTTTGTTGGAGGTCTATCACCGCCTTGGCTTGCGCATGCTGGGCATCACGCATGTGTTGAACAACGATTTCGGCGACTCGTCCACGGATGCGAAGGGGCCCGAGTGGGGCGGCTTGAGTCCCGCCGGCAGAGCGCTGGTGGCCGAGGCCAATCGCCTGGGTATCGTGCTGGACGCATCCCACGCCAGCGACGCGGTGTTCGACCAGCTGCTCGAGGTGTCCCGTGCACCGATCGTGTTGTCGCATACCAGCGCGGACGCGGTATTCGATCATCCTCGCAACATCGACGACGACCGGATCCGACGCCTCGCCAGAAAGGGCGGTGTCATCCACGTGAATGCCTTCGGTGGCTATCTGGTCAGCATTCCCAAGGTCCCCGAGCGCGAGGCTGCGCTCGATGCGCTGTCGGACAAATATGGGCCGGAGAGCAGGCTGTCCGTCGAAGCTGCGCCTGCGTATCTGGCCGAGCGCCGGAAGATCGAAGCACGCTATCCGGTGAAGCGCGCGACGCTGGACGACTACATGGCGCACCTGCTGCACATCATCAAGGTGGCGGGCGTGGATCACGTCGGCGTTGGGGCGGACTGGGATGGTGGCGGTGGCGTGGAGGGAATGGAGGATGTCAGCGCGCTGCCGCTCGTCACGGCGCGTTTGCTTGCCGCGGGCTACGGTGAAGATGACGTCCGGAAGATATGGGGCGGGAACCTGCTCAGGGTGCTTCGCGAAACGCAGTCGGTGGCGGAGCCCAGCGCGACGCCCTGACCGCTGTTGGCGCCCTGAACGCCCGCCGATATCCAGCAGGACGCGCGTGCGTTCACTCGCGTAGAGGTGGCGCGCCTGTCGCTGGAACAGGAGGTTTTCCCATGGACGAATCGATCACGCCGCGCCGTTTCGTTGAGGCGTTTACGTACGACATCCCGAAGCACTGGTTGCCAGGAAACGAAGTGGTGTCCTCGCTGCTGAATGCCTACACCGTGCTGGTGCCTGCCAATGAGGCGTTCTACATCCGCACGTTGAATGCGTGCCTGCCGCGCATCACGGATGCATCGCTGCGCAAGCGGTGCCAAGCCTTCATCCGCCAGGAAGCCCAGCATGGCGTCGCACACAAGCGCTACTGGGAAAATCTGGATGCACAAGGCTATGCCTACAGAGGCTTCGAGCGGATCGTGGACCGCGCCATCTTCAAGACGATGGATCGCTGGGCGCCCTTGTGGCTACGCGCGTCGCTGGTCAGCTGTGTCGAACATATCAATGCGTACCTGGGTTACGAGTTCCTGTCGCAGGCCATGCTCGAAGGAGCAGATCCGCGAGTGAAGGACCTGATGGAGTGGCATTTCGCGGAAGAGATCGAGCATCGCGCGGTCGCCTTCGACCTGCTGCAGGCGATTTCCCCGAGCTATCCGGTACGGCTCGCGGGTGCGGCGACGACGGCCGCGTTGTTCTACCTGCTGATGACGGGCCTGGCGGTGGCGTTGCTGGTCCAGGATGGCGCGTTCTGGCGCAGGGCCACGCTCCGCCAGGCTGCCGCCCATCTCGGATCGAACCACCACATGGGCCGTCGCACGATCAGGCACTTGTGGAACTACCTCCGCCCCGGGTTCCATCCATCGCAGTTGGGCGGCGACGACCTCGCCGCTGCCGTCCTCGCGAGGCAGGTGGCCGCGCGCCCCCCTGTCGTTGTCGCGATGGCGGCAAAAGCTGAATGAACGCCTTCCGTCTTCAGGCTACTTCCAGGGCATCAAGAATCCGATCTGCAACCCATTGAAAGGCAATGGGAATTTTTGCGCCCCGCGGCCCCAGAGATTGTTGCACCGGTGGGACAAAGGGAACTTCCCATGTGGTTAGCAGTCGAACCCCCCGACTGCTAACATCCTTGCCCATGAACCAGATCACCTCCACCACCGCCCTGGTCCCCAACAATCTGCCGATCCCCAGCGCCCTGGGTTCGCTCGACGCCTACATCAGCGCCGTGCACCAGATCCCGGTGCTGTCGGTGGAAAACGAGCGTGAGCTCGCCAACCGCTACCGCGAGGACGAAGACCTCGACGCCGCGCGCGAACTGGTGCACTCGCACCTGCGCTTTGTCGTGCATGTGGCCCGTGGCTACAACGGCTACGGCCTGCCGCTCGGCGACCTGATCCAGGAAGGCAACATCGGCCTGATGAAGGCCGTGAAGCGCTTCGACCCCGATATGGGCGTCCGCCTGGTGAGCTTCGCCGTGCACTGGATCCGTGCCGAGATGCACGAGTTCATCCTGAAGAACTGGCGCATCGTGAAGGTCGCCACGACCAAGGCGCAGCGCAAGCTGTTCTTCAACCTGCGCAAGTCCAAGACCCGCCTGGGCTGGATGAATGCGGAAGAGGTCAGCGCGATCGCCAAGGACCTCAATGTGTCCGAGCGCGAAGTGCTTGAGATGGAGGCGCGTTTGTCGGGCCGCGACATCGGCTTCGATGCGCCGTCCGACGAAGACGACGATCATGCGCCGCCGTCGCCGGCCAGCTACCTGGTCGCGCGCGATGAGGATCCGTCGCAGGCCTACGAGCGCGCCGACAGCGAAGACAACCAGCTCGAGCTGCTGCGCGAGGGTCTGGCGAATCTCGACGACCGTTCGCGCGACATCATCAAGCGCCGCTGGCTGGATGGCGAAAGCAAGGTGACGCTGCAGGAACTTGCCGACGAGTACGGCATTTCCGCCGAGCGCGTGCGCCAGGTCGAAGCCAATGCGCTGAAGAAGATGAAGGCCTTGTTCGCCGCCTGACACAACCACCGCAGTGCAAAGACGAGAGGCTCCGCAAGGAGCCTCTTTGCGTTTTGGCGGATTCATCCGCTGCCGAAAGTGTGATCCACTACGCCGCAGTCCGTACCGGACGACGACATCACAGGAGCAGGGCATGCGGTGGGGGAAACAGGGGCGTTGGATCGTGGGGCTGGCTTGGCTCGTCGTGGGCACCTGCGCCATGGCGACGAACGATGTGTGGGCGCGAGGCGCTGATGGAGCGAAGGCGGCGGATGCGCAAGGCCGCATCACCTTCGGGATCGATCGCGAGGAATACGACGCGCAGGCCCGCGCCGCGATGCAGGTGGACCCGGTCGTGGCCAAGCACCTGGGTGCGATCCGCACGGTGTCGCTGGACGAACCTGCGAGCATGGACGAACCCGGCCCCGACGTCCTGGTGTTCGACGTGGTGGGCAGCCGAGGAAAAGGGCGCGTCACTGCACGCTTCATCACCGTCAGCCCGACCGAGGAAGTCCTGGGACCCGGCACGCTGGTGATGGCGGATGGCACCACGCACGACATCGACGGAAACGCCGGTGCGCTCGCCGCAGAGGCCGAACACGACCACGCGCACGACGATGAAGCGGCGCTCGCGGAAGGCAAGGACATCTTCACCCGGCAGGCGCGCGAGGCCGCGCAGCGGTATCCGCTCGTGCAGGAACACATCGGCCGCATCGACACGTTCACGATGAATGAAGTGGGTACGGGCGCGGCGGCCGGCATGAACACGTTCGTGTTCGACCTCGTCGGCAGCAAGGGCCGCGGAACGTTGGAGGCCGACTTCATCACCGTCAGCGCCGACACCGAGCGCCTGGGCAAAGGCGTCCTGACCTTGCAAGACGGTCGCCGCCTGGCGTTCGAAGGCGAGCCTCGCGGTGCGGATGAGCCCGAGGACGATGAGGCGGACACGTCGCTGTTCGGCGACATGCAGGACAACATCTTCACCCGCCAGGCGCGCGCCGCGGCGCAGCGCTATCCGCTGGTGCAACAGCACATCGGCACGCTGTCGTCGTTCGAACTGGACCTGACGGCCAGCAGCGAAGCGGAAGGCGCGGATGAGTTCGTGTTCGCGCTCGCCGGCGACAAGGGACGCGGCCGCTTGCTGGCCGAGTTCATTACCGTGGATGCGGACACCGAACGTCTCGGCAAGGGCGTGCTGACCTTGGCGGACGGGCGCGAATTCGCGTTCGAAGGCGAGCCGCCGACAGCGGGCGAGCAGGCGTCGTCCCGCGCGGACACGGGGCGTGGCGACATTCCCGACACCTTCGCGCAACAGGACGGCATCTTCGTCCTGCAGGCCAACGCCGCCATGCAGGCGCATCCCGTGGTGAAGCGCCACATCGGCGACATCCGTGAAGCGGCCTTCGACCGTGAAGCGTCGTGGGCGGCGGAAGGCGAGCGCTACATCTTCGATCTGACAGGCAGCAAGGGTACCGGCCGCCTGGAAGCCGAATTCATCACCGTGGACGCGGACAGCGAGCGGATCGGTGAGGGCGAACTGGTGATGGCGAACGGCAAGCGCTACCCCCTGGGCGGCGAGTAATTCGCGCAAGATCCGGATAGCCGGATCGCCGGTGCGACACGAACATGGCGTCACTTCCACAGGAGTGACGCCATGTCGTTCGTGATCCGGGGCTTGTCCCCCGCCCCTTTCCTGCCGCTGTCCGCGCTCGACGATGCCGCGCTGGCGGCGCGCAACATCCGTCGCGTCGTCGCGGATGCCGACCATGGGTTCCCGTGCCGCGTCACGCTGCAGGACGCGCGTCGGGGAGATGCCCTGTTGTTGCTTCCCTATCTCCACCATGACGTCGCCGGGCCGTATCGCGCCAGCGGTCCGATCTTCGTCAGCGAAGCGGCCCTGGAGGCGTCACCGGTGGAGTTCCGCGACGCGTTGCCGCCCACGTTTCCGCGGCGCCTGCTATCGCTGCGCGCTTACGACGAAGAGGGTGCGATGCGCGATGCCGAGGTGGTCGAAGGCATCGATGCACTTCCCCATCTGCAACGCCTGCTCGATCTGCCGGGCGTCGCCTACCTGCACGTCCACAATGCGCGTCGCGGCTGCTATGCCTGCCGCGTCGATCCGGTCTGATCTTCGTCTTTGCCGAGGATGATCCGCGCGCCGCGCTGGTAGCTCCAGTACGCCCAGAACCAGTTCAGCAGCACGACGAGCCGGTTGCGGAAGCCGATCAGGAAGAACACGTGCGCGGTAAGCCAGAACCACCAGGCGAGCAAGCCGGAGAACTTCAGCCGCCCGAAGTCGACGACCGCGGCCATGCGCCCGATGGTGGCGAGGTTGCCGAAGTCGCGGTAGCGGAAGGCGCCCGGTGACGGGCGTCCCGCCAGTCGTGCGCGCAGCACCTTCGCCACGTGCCCGCCCATCTGTTTCGCTGCGGGCGCGACACCCGGTACCGGACGACCGTCGGTGCTGAGAGAGGCCAGGTCGCCGGCCACGAAGATGTCCGGGTGGCCGGGCACGCTCAGGTCGGGCTGCACCGGCACGCGTCCGGCACGGTCCAGCGGCACGCCGAGCGAGCGCGCCAACGGCGAAGCAGCGACACCGGCGGCCCATACGACCGTCTTCGCCGGTACGAAGGTGTCGCCGAGCCGGTAACCGTCGTCGTCGATGTGGCTGACCGGCGTTCCTGTCGCCACTTCAACGCCCAGCTTCACGAGTTGCCGGCGTGCCTGCTCCGACAAGGCCTCGGGAAACGATGCCAACACGCGCGGCCCGGCTTCCACCAGGCGCACGCGTGCCTGCGAGGGGTCGATGTGGCGGAACTCGTTCTTCAGCGTGTGCCGCGCGATCTCGGCCAGCGTGCCCGCCAGCTCGACGCCGGTCGGGCCACCGCCGACGATGGCGAAGCTGAGCCAGGCCGCGCGCCTCTCCGGGTCGCTTTCCGCTTCCGCGCGCTCGAAGGCGAGCAGCAGGTGGCGGCGCAGTTGGAGCGCGTCGTCGAGCGTCTTCAAGCCGGGTGCGTGCGCGGCCCATTCGTCGTGGCCGAAGTAGGCATGCGTGGCGCCGGTGGCCACGAGCAGGTAATCGAAGGCGAGGGCGCTGCCATCGGCGAACGTCACTTGCTTGTCCTGGGGCGCGATCGACGCGACATCGGCCAACCGCACTTCGACGTTCTGCTGCTTGCGCAGGATGTGCCGCAGCGGCGCGGCGATGTCGGGTGCGGACAGGCCCGCAGTCGCCACCTGGTACAGCAGCGGCTGGAAAAGATGGTGGTTGTGCCGATCGATCAGGGTGATGCGGACGGGCGCCCCGGCCAGCGCGCGGGTGGCCCAGAGCCCGCCAAAGCCGCCGCCGACGATGACGACGTGGGGAAGTGCTGCCTGCATGCGCTGTGCTCCTGTCACCGCAGGCGATTGTCGCATGCCGTCAGTGCGCGTCGCGGTCGATCAGCGAGGTGCGCCGGGTGTCGGGCATCCACAGGTACACCAGCAGCGAACAGGCGATGCAGGCAGTGACGTACCAGTAGAAGCCGGTTTCCATGCCGGCCTTCTTGAACCACAGCGCGACCATGTCGGCGGTGCCACCGAAGACCGCCACGGCGAGCGCATACGGCAGGCCCACGCCCAGGGCGCGGATCTCGACCGGGAACATTTCCGCCTTCACCACCGCGTTGATCGCGGTGTAGCCGCTCAGGATCACCAGCGCCGCCATCACCAGCCAGAACGCGTGGCTCGCGCTCTGCACGTTCTGCAACTGGCTCAGGATCGGCACGGTGAACAGCGTGCCGAGCACGCCGAAGGCGATCAGGATGCGGCGCCGGCCGATGCGGTCCGACAGCGCGCCGACGACCGGTTGCAGCAGCATGTAGAAGAACAGCGTGGACGCGTTGATCAGGCTGGCCGTCTCCGCCGCCATGCCGGCGCTGTTGACGAGGAACTTGTGCACGTAGGTCGTGTACGTATAGAACGCCAGCGTGCCGCCCATCGTCAGGCCGACCACGGCCAGCACCGCGCGCGGATGCTGCATCAACGCGCGCAGCGTGCCCTGTGACTGCTGGTGCGTGGCGCTCGCGTCGGATTCGCTGCGGGCGAACGATTCGGTTTCCACCATGTTCCGGCGCAACCACAACGCGACCAGCGCCGCCACCGCGCCGATCGCGAACGGAATGCGCCAGCCCCAGTCGCGTAGTTGCTCGTCGGTGAGGAAGACGCGCTGCAGCGCGATCAGCACGCCGAGTGCGACCAGGTGGCCCATCACCAGGGTGACGTACTGGAAGCTCGACCAGAAGCCGCGGTGCTCGCGGGTAGCCATTTCGCTCAGGTAGGTGGCCGACGCGCCGTATTCGCCGCCGACACTGAGCCCTTGCAGCAGGCGCGCCAGTACCAGCAGCACCGGCGCAGCGACGCCGATGCTCGCATAGCCCGGCGTGCAGGCGATGATGAGCGAGCCCGCGCACATCATCACCACCGACAGCATCAACGCGCGCTTGCGGCCATGGCGGTCGGCGTAGCGGCCAAGCAGCCAACCACCCAGTGGCCGCATCAGGAAACCGACCGCGAAGATCACGGCGGTCTTCAGCAACTGGCTGGTGCGGTCGCCGCCGGGAAAGAACACGTCGGCGAAGTACAGCGAGAACGCGGCGTAGACATACCAGTCGTACCACTCCACCAGATTGCCGACCGAGCCGCTGAAGATGCTGCGCAGGCGGCGGGCGGGCGTCATCGTGTCGGGCGGCGTGGGCGTCATCAGTAGAGGTCCATGGGGTCCACGTCGAGCGACCAACGCGTGCGGCGTGCTTCGGGCAGCGCATAGATCTGCGGAAGGGCGAGGTCGAGCGTGCGATGCAGCGTGCGGCGTTCGGGCGAGGAGAGCAGCAACTGCACGCGATGCAGGCCCGCGCGCCGCGGCATCGGCGCAGGCAGCGGGCCGTGCAGTTCGAGCGTGGCGTCCTGTGCGCGCAGTGCCTGCTTGGCCGCCTGCAGGAACTGCTGCGCCGCATCCACATGCTGAGCTTCGGCGCGCAGCAGTGCGAGGTGTGCGAACGGCGGGAAGCCCGCCATGCGTCGCTGCTCCAGTTCTGCATCGGCGAAGGCGTGATAACCGCCGTTGATGAGCGTGTCCAGCAACGGATGGTCCGGATGGTGCGTCTGCAGCCAGACATCGCCGCGCTTGCCGGCGCGTCCCGCGCGACCGGCGACCTGGATGAGCTGTTGCGCGAGTTTTTCGGTCGCGCGGAAATCGGTGGAGAACAGCCCTTCGTCCACGCCCACCACGGCCACGCGGGTGAGGTGCGGAAGATCGTGGCCCTTGGCGAGGATCTGCGTGCCGACCAGGATGCCCGGGGCCTCGCCCAGCTTCGCCAACTGTTGCGCCAGGCCGTCGCGTTTCTGCGTGGTGCTGCGGTCCACCCGCAGCACCGGCACGTCCTGGAAGGTCTCGGTGAGCAGTTCCTCGAGCCGCTCGGTGCCAATGCCCTGCGGCTGCAATGCAAGGCCACCGCAATCCGGGCAGGCCAGCGGCGCAGGCTGGCGCGCGCCGCAGTGATGGCACTGCAGCCGCTTGCCGGCGCCATGCACGGTCATGGACGCATCGCAGCGCTTGCAGTGCGCGCTCCAGCCGCAGTCGTGGCAGAGCAGCACGGGCGCGTAGCCGCGCCGGTTCTTGAACACCAATGCCTGGCCGCCGGTATCGACGGCCTGGCGCAGCGCCTGCAGCGTCTCCGTCAGCAACCCTGCCTGCTGCGGTCGCTTGCGCATGTCCAGCACGCGCACGCTGGGGGGCTGGGCTTCGCCCGCGCGCCGCGACAGACGCAGATGGATATAGCGGCCGCTGCGCGCGTTGTGCAGCGTCTCCAGCGAGGGCGTCGCACTGCCCAGCACCACCGGCACATCCAGCGCCTTGCCGCGCACGAGGGCGAAATCGCGGGCGTGATAGCGGATGCCGTCCTGCTGCTTGTAGCTGCCGTCGTGTTCCTCATCGACGACGATCACACCGGCGTCGGGCAGCGGCGTGAACACCGCCGAGCGCGTGCCGACCACCACCCGTGCCTCGCCGCGCAGGCACGCGGCCCAGGTGCGGGCGCGCTCGCCATCGTTGAGACCCGAATGCAGCGCATGCACCGGCACGCCCAGGCGGTCGCGGAAGCGCGACAGGGTCTGCGGCGTCAGGCCGATCTCGGGCACCAGGACCAGCGCCTGGCGCCCGCGTGCCAGGCAGTCGGCGATGGCCTGCAGGTAAACCTCGGTCTTGCCGCTGCCGGTCACGCCGTCCAGCAACAGTGCGCCGAAGCCGCGGGTGGCGACGATGGCATCGACGGCGGTGCGTTGCTGTTCGTTGAGCGGTGGACCTGCGCGGGGCACGGGCATGGGTGCGGACACCGGTACGGCCACGCGTTCGGCCAGTCCCCGCTTGGCCAGGGTGCGCGCGGTCGCGCGGCCCTCGTCCAGGTGCAGGTCCAGCACGTCCTCGTCCAGCGGGGCCATCGCCAACAGGTCCGCCAGCCGGCGCGGACGGCTGCCGGCGCGCAGGCGGTCGAGCTGGGTCCGCCCGGCCTCGGTCAGTCGCCAGTGCCAGGCGTGGGTGTCGGGAAGGGGTTCGCCCTGGCGGAGGACGGTGGGTAGCGCCGTGGCGAAGACCTCGCCCAGCGGGGCGTGGGTGTAGCGGGCCAGCCAGTGCAGGGAGTCCAGCAGTTCTCCGTGCACGAGCGGCGCGTCGTCCAGCACCGCCAAGGCCTCGCGCAACTCGGGCACGTCCTCGGCACGGGGCTCGACCGACGCCACGAGGCCCACCAGCTCGCGGCTTCCAAACGGCACGCGGACCCGCTTGCCGACGTCGGCGGGGGTCGGCGCATGGCCGGGGGGCGGCAGGTAGTCGAACGCCTGCGGCAGGGGCACGGGCAGGGCGATCCGCAGGACAGGGGACGGTGGCATCGGCTGCAGTTTATCGGTCCGCCCGGGCGAGGTCAGGTCTTGTGCAGTTGCACTGTTCTCCTGCCAATTTCTTGACGAAATTCACGCAAGTGCCCATCCCGTAAAGGGAAATGGGTTTATCCACATCTGCTGTGGATAAATCTGTGCATGGCGCTGATGCTTCACGGCGCGATGACGTCCCTGCAAGCATTCCAGTCAGGTTGGCGAAAAAAGCGCCACCCACATTATTCCCTTCAATATCAATGATTTGTGCGTGAAACCCAGCTGAAACATGGCGCCCCGCAAGGGGCCCGCAGGCACTCGTGACGGTTTGGTGACCGCTGTGCACAACGCATTTTCGTGGAAACCCTTGTGCCGCCTTGGAGAGCAGGTTCCGACGCGCTGTCAAGCGTCCATACGGCCCCGCAGGCTGTCTATGATCAGACCGTCGAACCCCGGTTTTCGCATGATCCCGAACCACCCGCCAGAACCCCCTCCCGCCGCCCTGGCCGCCTTCCTCCGTGGCTGTGAACGCCGGGGTGCGGTCTTCGCTGCACTCCAGTGTGGCGACGCCGAGCGCGGCGACGTGGCGCTGGCCGCGGCGCTCCGAGCGTTCCGGGCCCACGCGGCGGAGTTGCCGATGACCGCGTGGCCGGCGCGATTCTGGAGCCTGCTGGTCGCGGCCCCGCCGTTGCGCGCCGAGTCGCCCGCGGCTGTGCGTGCGCCGGCGATGCAGGCGCTCGCCGATATCGCTGCGCCCGATCGCGCCGCCCTGCTGTTGCGGCTGGCGGGCGGGCTGCAGGAAGAAGAGGCGGCCGGCGTGCTGGGCCTCTCCCCCGACGACTACCGGGCCGCGTTGGCACGGGCTTGCCCGCGCGATGCCGCAGGGCGCCCTGACGCCGACGCCTGGCGTCGCTTGGCCGAGGCGGTCCAGACGCACCTGCGTGATCTGCCCCCCGAACGCCTGGCGCGCCTGGCCCGCTTGCGCGAGGAGGCGCTGGCGGGCACGCGGATGCCGCCTGCCGCCGCCGCTGCACCGACCCGTCCGGCAGCGCCCCTCAGGACGCCGCGCCGCTGGCCCTGGGTCGTGCTGGTCCTCGTGCTGATGGTCGCCGCCTTGGCCGCTACCTGGTGGCCCGGTGCGCCGTGGGCGACGCTGCTGCAGCCGGCGCCGGTGCCCGCACCCGCTGCGGTCACCCTCACCGATCCCGACATCCGGCAGGAAGCGTTGCCGCCGGCCGAACCGCCCGCTGCGCGCTTCGATGCCGAGGAAGCCGCGCGCACCGATCGTGACGCACCGATGCGCGCGGATCCCGAAGCGGCCACGCTGGTACCAGAGGCCGATTTCCTCGCGTGGTACATCGTCCAGCGCGCGGCCACGGCGGTGGCGGATGTCGCGCCGGAATCCGCGTCGACACCCGCGCCGGCCGAACAAATCGCAGAAGCGCCGCCTGCGCCTGCGGCCGTGGCGCCAGAAGCGTTGCATCCCTGGGAAGTGCTTACCCGACAGCGCGCCGACTATGCGGCGTGGCAGGCGTTGGGCGACGTGGATCGCGCGCGCCTGCGCGCGGCGGCGGGGGATTTCGCGGCGCAGCCACCCGAAGCGCAGCAGGCACTTCGAATGCGCTTCGCCGCGCTCGACGCGATGGAACATCGCGGTTGGCAGCTGGGCCCCACGCTGGGCGCGGTGTGGCCGCGCCTGCAACCGATGTTCGCCTACGTGCCGGCCGCCGAGCGCGAACCGCTGTTGGCGTTGCTGCGCCAGTTGGATGCCACCGCATTGGACGACCTGGCTGCGCTATCGCAACGCATTCCGCCACCGGAGCGCGACCGCTTCCGCCACGAGTTGGTCCGGGTACCCGCGGGCGAACGCGCAGCATGGCTGCACGCGCGCCGCGAGCGCTGAGGTCTCAGGCGTTGACCCAGGTGGTCAGCGTCAGGAAGATCAGCGCCGTCACCAGCATCATGAAATACAGCGCGCCGAGCACCGAGAACTTGAGCAGGGTGACGATCCGGTGCTGTCGGTACACGCGCTGCTGCATTTTCAGCAGGTAGATCGGCATCCACACCAGGATCGCGGTCAGCACCGTCCAGTAGGGGATCTTCCACCAGTAACTGTCGGCCGTGACCAGGCTGCCGAACGCCTGGGTCAGGCAGAGCGCCAGGACGCACAGGCACAGGTAGGCGTGGCTGTACAACGCGACCACCAGGTGCTCCAGATACACGCGCCGCGTCTCGATGTAGGCCAGTTTCAGCAACAGGGCGAATACCGGCACCAGCACGAACAGGGCCGACGGCACCGAGCCGATCAGCCGGGTGACGAAGTACTCCGGATCCTGCGCCACGCGCGGGACATTCTCTTCCGCCCGCGCCAGTTTCTTGTTGAACCAGCGATTGGCGAAGTCGGGCAGCCAGCCCACGCGCACGGGATTGGTCTCGGCATCGAACGGCTTGCCGTCGATGCTGATCAGGGCGCGCATGGGGATCTCGGGCAACGGTGCACCCGCCGGATAGCGGTCAGGCTGTGCAAGCAATGGATGATCCGGCTGGAGCTGGACGATCCGCTCGCGCGCCAGTCGCTGGGTGGCATAGATGTTCTCTTCGATGCGCTCGCGTACGAAGCCCAGTCCGCGAGGGACGCCCGCGCGCGCCGAAATCAGGCCTTCCAGCGTCTGGTCACGCTGTTTGATGACGCCCTCGACCGTCGTCTGCTTGGAGAAGTCGATACCGGACTCATTCGGCTTGGCGACCAGGTTGGTGGTGCCGTCGGCCGTCGGCGGCGGTTCCGGAAGCGTCACCTCGCCGATATGCAGGGTCAGCTTCGCCACGAAGAACGTCAGCACGCTGACGATGACGAACAACCGCAACGGCGCCACGAACGGCGCGCGATGGCCGGCCAGGTAGGCGTTGGCCAGCTTGCCCGGCGAGAGCAGCGTACGCAGCGTGCGGAAGATGCGGCCGTCCAGGTGCCAGAACGATTCGAACACCTCTTCCACCGCATGCCCGAAGCTGCGCAGCGGGTTGTGCGCGTTCTGCCCGCACTGGTGGCAGAACCCGCCCTGCAGCGGCGTCTTGCAGTTGTCGCACGCGTTGGCGTGCACGGCGTCGGCTTCGTGCGATGAAGTCATGGGGCGTTCGGACGGTGCGGGTGGCGAGCGGGTAAGATACCGGCCTCCCGTGACCCGGTGCCAGCGCGCGACCGCGCGACCGTAGTCCGGCGGTTGCCCCTCATGTCCCTGCCTCTCTCCCCGACCCCGCGCTTCGGCCAGGAAGTGCGTGCGACGGCCTCCCTCGCCCTGCCGCTGGTGCTGGGCCATGTCTCCACCGGCCTGATCGGCTTCGTCGACAACGTCATCGCCGGCCACCACGCCACCCAGACGCTGGCGGCGGTCACCGTCGGCACGGCCCTGCTGTGGCTGCCGATGATGGTGCCGATCGGCACGCTGATCTCGCTGACGGCGTCGGTCTCGCAGCTGGACGGCGCGAACCGGCGCAGCGAGATCGCCCCGCTGTTCCGCCAGGCGCTGTGGCTCTCGCTGGGCCTGGGCCTGCTGATGTTCGCCTTCCTCAGCGTGGCGCCGTACGCGCTGGCGGCGTTCGGCATCGCGCCCGACATCATTCCCGGCGCGACCGCCTTCCTGCACGGGATCCGCTGGGGCGTGCCGGCGCTGACGTTCTATTTCTGCATGCGCTACCTCAGCGAGGGCACGCACTGGACGCTGCCGACGATGATCCTCGGCTTCGGCGGCCTGCTCGTGCTGGCGCCGGTAGGCTACGTGCTGACCTTCGGTAAGCTGGGTTTCCCCGAGATGGGCGCCGGCGGACTGGGCATCGCCTCGGCGCTGACGATGTGGCTGCAGGCGATCGCGTTCGCGGTGTACCTGTCGCGCGCGCAGCGCTTCGCCGACCTGCACCTGTTCGCGCACTTCGATCCGCCGCGTCGCGAACCGATCCTGCAGCTGCTGCGCACCGGCCTGCCGATCGGCATCACCGTGCTGATGGAAGGCAGCCTCTTCATCGTCACCGCGCTGCTGATCGCGCGGCTGGGCGCGACGCCGGCGGCGGCGCACCAGATCGCCATCAACGTCTCGGCATTGTGTTTCATGGTGCCGATGGGCGTGGCCGAGGCCACCACGGTGCGCGTGGGCCATGCGGTGGGCTCGGGCGATGCGCTGGGCATCCGCCGCGCCGCGCATGCGGGTTACGTCATCGTGCTGGCCACGCAGGCGATGTCGGCGCTGTTCCTGCTGCTGGGCCACGACCTCGTGGTGGCGCTGTATACCGACGACCTGGCCGTGGCCGCGCTGGCGGGCACGCTGCTGCTGTTCGCGGCGGCGTTCCAGTTCCCGGATGGCATCCAGGTGCTGTCGGCCGGCGCACTGCGCGGGCTGAAGGACACCCGCGTGCCCATGTGGCTGGCCGTCGTCTCGTACTGGGGCCTGGGCATGCCGCTGGGCGCCGGGTTGGGGCTGGGCCTCGGCTGGGGCCCGCAGGGCATGTGGGCGGGCCTGATCGTGGGCCTGACCGCTGCCGCGGTGCTGCTGGGCTGGCGTTTCGAGCGCAGCAGCCGGCGCCATGAGGCCGCCGCGCAGGCCCCCTTGCCAGCGTCACGGTGACCAACGGGGCATGAAAGCCCCCCGGCCACACGCTACAGTGGCCCCAGTTTCCCGGAGTCTTCCATGAACCAAGTCGCACCTGCACCTCGCCGCAGCCCGGTCGCCACGTTCTTCGTGGGGCTGTGGGACGTGATGAACTTCACCCGCAAGCTGGTCCTCAACCTGATCTTCTTCGGGTTGCTGTTCCTGATCTTCATCTTCTTCATCATTGCCGCCGGCAGTGGCGGGGTGAAGCCGCTGATGGAACGCACGACCTTCGTGCTGGCGCCGGAAGGCCGCCTGGTGGAGCAGTTCACCGCCGACCCCGCCACGCGCGCGCTGGCCAAGGCGCTGGGCGACAAGAGCGGCGAGGAAGTGCAGCTGCGCGACCTGGTGCGCGCCATCGAAGCCGCGCAGAAGGACGAGAAGATCGAACGCATGCTGCTGCGCGTGGACCAGCTGCAGCCGACTGGCTACGCCTCGCTGCGTGAAGTCGCCGCGGCGCTGGCCAAGTTCCGCGCCTCGGGCAAGCAGATCGTCGCCTTCGGCGAGAACCTCAGCCAGACCCAGTACCTGCTGGCCGCGCAGGCCAACGAGGTCTACATCGATCCGATGGGCAGCCTGGTGCTCGAGGGCCTGGGCCGCTATCGCCAGTACTACCGCCAGGGCCTGCAGGAGAAGCTCGGCGTGGACGTGCACCTGTTCAAGGTGGGCGAGTACAAGTCGGCTGCCGAACCCTACGTGCTCGACGCCGCATCGAAGGAAGCCAAGGAAGCCGACCTGTACTGGATGAACGACGTGTGGCAGCGCCTGCTCGCCGACATCGCCAAGGTGCGCAAGACCACGCCCGAAGCGCTGGCCGCGGGCATCGACACCCTGCCGGAAGGCGTCGCCGCCGCCGGTGGCGACCTGGCCAAGTACGCGCTGCAGCAGAAGCTCGTCGATGGCCTGAAGACGCAGGAAGAAGTCGAGAACCTGCTGATCGAGCGCGGCGTCGCCGACGAGGATTCCGAGACCGGCTTCCGCGCCGTGGGCCTGGTCGGTTACCTGACCCAGATCGACGCGAAGAAGAACCCGCTCGACAGCCGCCCGCAGATCGCCGTGGTCGTGGCCGAAGGCGAAATCACAGACGGCGACCAGCCGGCCGGCCGCGTCGGTGGCCTGTCCACCTCGGCGTTGCTGCGCGAGGCGCGCGACGATGAAGACGTGAAGGCCGTGGTGCTGCGCGTGGATTCGCCCGGTGGCGGCGTGTTCGCGTCCGAGCAGATCCGCCGCGAAGTGGCCGAGCTGAAGAAGGCCGGCAAGCCGGTGGTCGTCTCGATGGGCGACCTGGCCGCGTCGGGCGGTTACTGGATCAGCATGAATGCCGACCGCATCTACGCCGATCCGTCCACGATCACCGGTTCGATCGGCATCTTCGGCATGATCCCCACCGTGCCGCGCGCGCTGGAGAAGATCGGCGTGCATACCGATGGCGTGGGCACCACGCGCTTCGCCGGCGCGTTCGACATCACCCGTACGCTGGACCCGGCCGTCGGCCAGGTGATCCAGTCCGTGATCGACAAGGGTTATGCGGACTTCACCGGCAAGGTCGCCGATGCGCGCAAGAAATCCGTCGAGGACATCGACGCCGTCGCGCGCGGCCGTGTGTGGAGCGGTGCGCAGGCGAAGGAACGCGCGCTGGTCGACGAACTGGGCGGCATGGACGCGGCGCTGGCCGATGCGGCCAAGCGCGCCAAGCTTGGCAATGCCGATGCCTACCGCGTGCGCTACATCGAGAAGGCCGCCTCGCCGTTCTCGCAGTTCATGTCCGGCCTGGCCGGCACGCGCCTGGGCGCGGCGTGGCTGAAGGATTCCGACTTCGCCCGTGCGCTGCTGGCCCGCAGCCTGCCGGAGATGGAAGCGCAGCTGCGCTTCGTCGACGAGGCCGTGAACGACCGCAATGGCGCGCCGGTGAAGACGTTGGCGTACTGCTTCTGCGGGTTCTGATCTCCCGCGACATCGCGTGATCCCACGGGCCGCCCGGGCAACCGGGCGGCCCGTTTCGTGTGTGCCGTGCGATGGCCGGCACCCGCGCAATCCCCGTTGTATGCGGCATCGATGCACGCGTGGGATGCAGATGAACCGTTGGATGAGCGCTGCCATGGCCATGAGCGCGCTGGCATGCGCGGGTGATGCCTGGGCGGTGGAGCCGTTGCTGCCTGACCTGCCGTCCTGCGTGCGTGGGGCGGCGCCGGACGACGCCGGCGTGGTGGCGACACCAGGTGGCTTCATGCTGGTGCATCCCCGCAATGCGGACCTGCCGGACGACTACACCGGCTGCAAGACGTTGTGGGTGATGGACGTCGATCCTGCGCCGTGGCGCTGGGCGACGCTGTGGTTTCGGGACGGGCGCCTCCAGCGCGTGGTGAGCACCATGAAGGACGCACCCGCACCGCGCATTTGCGACATGCCCGGCGTTGCGCTGCCGGCCGGTTATGCGCCAGCCCCTGCGTGCGAAGGCCTGGACGGCCATCCCTGGGTGTCGCTCCGCCTGTCGAGCTGGCCGCGCGCGTGCGCCGGCGATGCGCCGCCTGCGGTGTGCGAGAAGGAGCCGGAATGAAACGAACGATGCAGGCCTGCACCGTGTTGTTGCTGGCGTTCGCGTGCGCCATCGCGGTCGCGCACCCGGTGGATGCCGAGGCGGATTTCGGCGCTTTCCTGGCGCGCTGGCGAGCAGCCATCGTCGCGAATGACGCCGAGGCCATCGCGAGGATGGCGCAGGTGCCGTTCCTGTTCGAAAGCGAACCTCATGACCGCGCCGACGTCGCGCGCATGGTGGTGCCGGCTTTGTTGACGGCCGACGTCCGTCGTTGCCTGCGCACGGCGCCGCCGTTGCGAGAAGACGACCGCTACGTGCTGTCGTGCGCGCCCTACCTGTTCTACTTCGGTCGCGTCGACGGGCAGTGGCGCTGGATGGAGTTCGCTGCCGACGGCGAGGGCTGACCCTCAGGGTGCGCTGGCGTCGCCGGTCGCGTCGGCTTCAGCGGCGTTCGTCCGATCGGCCGCGGCCTGCACCTGGGCTTCCACCGCCTCGGCCTTCTGGATCGGCGCCTGCACCGCATCGCGCAGTTCGGTTCCGCTGGGCGTCGTCGATGCGGTGGCCTGCGGTTCCGGCGGCTCGTCGGTGGGCGGTGGCTCGGGTGCGCGGCATGCCGCGGCCAGCAGGACAAGCGAAGCGAGCAGGGCGAAGCGGATCCCGGGCATGACGACGATCCTCGTGTGACGTGGCGCTATGCTACGCCCAACGAAGGAGGAGGCGCACGTGGCGGCGAACCGGTGGCGACTGGAAGGACAACTGGCGCTCGTGACCGGAGCCAGTGCAGGTATCGGGCTGGCGATCACGCGCGAGCTGCTGGGATTCGGCGCCGACGTGCTGATGGTCGCGCGAGATGCGGATGCGCTGCAGGATGCGCGCCAGGATCTTGCCGAAGAATTCCCCGAGCGTGAGATCAGCGTGCTGGCCGCCGACGTCGCCGATGACGAGGATCGCCGCGCCATCCTCGACTGGGCTGAAGACCATGCCGATGGACTGAACATCCTGGTCAACAACGCCGGCGGCAACGTCACGCGCGCCGCGGTGGACTACACCGAAGACGAGTGGCGCGGCATCTTCGAGACCAACCTCTTCTCCGCCTTCGAGCTGTCGCGCTACGCACATCCGCTGCTGACGCGGCATGCGGCGTCCAGCATCGTCAACGTGGGCAGCGTGTCGGGCATCACCGCCGTGCGCAGTGGTGCACCCTACGGCATGACCAAGGCCGCGCTGCACCAGCTGACCCGCAGCCTGGCCGCCGAATGGGCCGAGGATGGCGTGCGCGTGAACGCGGTGGCGCCCTGGTACATCCGCACGCGCCGCACCTCCGGTCCGCTCTCGGACCCGGACTACTACGACGAAGTGATCGCACGCACGCCGATGCGCCGCATCGGCGAGCCCGAGGAAGTCGCCGCCGCCGTCGGCTTCCTGTGCCTGCCCGCGTCCAGCTACATCACCGGCGAATGCATCGCGGTGGACGGCGGTTTCCTGCGCTACGGGTTCTGAATTGACGTTCGTTTGATCCCGTTCCGTCATCGTCCGCTTCTCGTGGAGAGGAGAGTGCGGACATGCGGCGATGGCTATGGCGGATCGCGAAGTTGGGCGGCTTGTTGGCCTTGGTGGCGGGTATCGGCGCTTTCGCCTACGTGCATGCGCTGGACCTGGGCAGCCAGCCGCGCGCGGATGCGCGCAGCACGGTGGCCGACCTGGATTTCATGCGTGGCGCGACATCTCCCCCGCGAGGGCGGATCCTGGCCGTGGTCACCAGCACCTCCCACTTTCCCGGTGGCGAAAAGAAGGCCGGTTTCGAACTCACCGAACTGGCGCGCGCGTATTACGTGTTCCGGGCCAGTGGCTACGACGTGGACATCGCCAGTCCGCAGGGTGGCTCGCCGCCGATGCGACGCGATGACGAGGACATGGTGGCCACCGACTTCGCCTTCCTCAACGATGCCGACGCACGGAAGCGACTGGAGCGCAGCTTGCCACTGCGCGAAGTGGACCCTGCGCGGTACGTGGCGGTGTATTTCGTCGGCGGCAAGGGCACGATGTTCGATTTCCCGGGCAACACCGACATCCAGCGATTGGTGCGCGAGGTGTACCGGACCGGTGGCGTGATCGGTGCCGTCTGCCACGGGCCGGCCGCCCTGCTGGACGTGACACTGGAGGATGGCAGCCCGCTGCTGCGCGGGCGCCGCGTGGCGGGCTTCAGCAACGACGAGGAGCTGTTCCTGATGAAGGACGCCCGCGTGCGATTTCCCTACCTGCTGCAGGACGGGCTGGTGCAGAGGGGCGCGCGTTATGTGGAAGGTCCGATGTACCTGGACAACACGGTGATCGATGGTCGCATCATCACCGGGCAGAACCCATGGTCGACCTGGTCGACTGCGGAGGCGATGATACGTGCGCTGGGCCATGAGCCTGCGATGCGAGTGCCGGGCCGCGATGAGCAAGCGGTGAAGGTGCTGGCGGCCTACCGCCTGGACGGCATCGATGCCGCACGCCGGGCGCGCCATGCCCACCCGGATGCGGACAAGCATCTGCTGTTGATGCACGCGCTGGTCGCAGGCATGGGGGGACGCCTGGGTGAAGCCTGGCACCTGCTGGCGTTGGCGCTGGGCTGACGGCGGGCGCTATTTCCCGCAGTCGCTTTCCGACAGGATGCGCGCGACGCGCTCGTACTCCGCGCGATTCTTCTCGGCGTTCTCGCGCCGTGCGAAGCGGTAGGCGACTTCGGTCTCGTCGCGGCGTTTCTTCCACGCATCGCACAGGCCGCCATCGGGCACGCGTGCGCAGGTATCGCGCACCACCTCGCAGGCCTGCCCCGCACCGGACCGCGGGTTGCCGTCGAGGCCGGTGGTACGTAGCGAAACGCACCGCGAGGCCGGTTCGCTCTCCTCGGTGACGTACGTGTCCTTGTCGTAGGTGGTGCACTGGAACAGCACCGGCGGCGGCAGGCGCGGCGCATCCGCCGCGCGCGCCGGCAACGCAGAGGCAGCGGGCGCAGCCTCCGGCTTCTTCCCGGGCGAGGATGCGGCAGGCGCCTGCGACGCCGCGCCCCCCGGCGCCATCGGCACCGTGTTGACGCCCTGCATCGTGCGCTGCTCCTGCTTCGTGCCCTTCGGGCAGGGTGCGTTCTGCAGCGTCAGCGCGCCGCTGGCGTCGGTGCAGCGGTAGATGACGACCTCGGCGGCCTGCGTGGCCGGCAGTGCGAGGGCGCAACAGGCCGCGAGCAGCAGGCGGTAGGCGACGGAACGTGCGGTAAGGCTCATGGATTCCTGCAATCGTTGGCGATGCGCGCGTCGATGTCGCGCTGTTCCAAGTCTAGCGTGCGGCGTTCGCTCGCCATCGCGCTGCCGTAACGACGCAGGATCTCGTAGCGCCGGTCCGACAGGCGCGCGCAGACCTCGGCCTGCGGCAATGCGTGGCAGGTGTCGCGGATCCAGACGCCGCCCGGCGCGTATCCCGCGCCACCGTGGCCCGGCCGCGGAGGACGAGGCGGCCTTGGATCGCCGCTCTGGAACGAAAGCGTGCCATTGCCGATCGATACGTTGCCCGAGACGCTGGCCGAACTCGTGTAGTCGTTGCGCGGCAGCACCGGATTGCCGGTCGACCAGTACGGCACCCAGCGCAGGTTCCCTTCGCCGTTGTCGCTGGTGTAGGTCTCGCCGTCGGGCGTCACGCATTCGTACATCGGGCGCGGCGGAGACAGATACACCACCTGCACGATGGTGTTGGATGCCGGCGCGGCGGATACGGCAAGCGTGGAGGCCGGGCGCGCGACAGGCGCAGGATCGCGCGGACGCTGCAGGGTGCGGACGTCCTGCTTCTCGCCCTTCAGGCACGGCGAATCCCGCAGTGTCAGGGCCCCACTGGCGTTGGTGCAGCGGTAGATCGTGACGTCCGCAGGGGCGGCCGACTTCGGCGCCTGCGCGAAGGATGGCGTCGGTATCAGGAAAACCGGCAGCAGGAGCAGGGCGAGGCGCGGCATGCCGCCATCGTGCGCGCGTGGGAATCAGATGGAAAGCCGGGCGCTGTCGAGGGCGCCCCGTCATTCACGCAGCGCTTGGCCGCTCAGTGCGTCGCGGATCGCGGTGGGGCGGGCCAGGCCGCCCGTCTGTCCGGGCACGGCGGCGTCCACGCGGGCGAGCAGGGCCGGATCGAGTGCTTCGTAATCGCTGACGGCCGGCTTGCCGCTCAGGTTGGCGCTGGTGGACACCAGCGCGCCGCCATAGGCCTGGCACAGGCCAACCACGGTGGGGTGGTCGCTGACGCGCACGGCGATGCCGCGGTGCTGGCCGGTGATCCAGCGCGGCGCCTGCGCGGTAGCAGGCATCACCCAGGTGTGCGGGCCGGGCCAGCTCGACAGCACCTCGGTGAGGCGGTCGGTTGGCACCGCGGCCACATCGATCAGCGGTTTGAGCTGTTCCAGCGTGGCGGCGATCAGGATCAGGCCCTTTTCCACCGGCCGCTGCTTGATTGCCAGCAGCCGGTGCACGGCGCCCTCATCGAACGGGTCGCAGCCAAGGCCCCACACGGCTTCGGTCGGATAGGCGACGATCCCGCCACTGCGGATCACTTCCGCGGCTTCCTCGATGGTCCTTTCGATGGGCATGGCGTGTGGGGTGGCTGGGGATCAGAACGGAGCGTCGTCCCCGGCGGCGGCCTTGGCGACGGACTTCTTCGCCACTTTCTTGGTCGCTGCCTTCTTCGTCGCGGTCTTCTTGGTGGCCTTCTTCGCCGCCTTCTTGGCGGGCGCCTTCTTGGCCGCCGTCTTCTTCGGTGCCGCTTCCTTCTTGGCCGCTTCTTTCTTCACCGCCACTTTCTTGGCGGCGGCCTTCTTGGCGCCGAAGCCGCGGCGCGCAGGCTTGCCGGTTTCCTCCAGCAACTTCTGCACTTCCTCCAGCGTCAGCGAGGCGGGCTCGCGATCCTTCGGAATCTTGCCATTGAGCTTTCCGTCGCTGATGTAGGGGCCGAAGCGGCCGTTCAGCACCTGGATGTCGCTGCCGTCGAATTCCTTGATGATGCGGTTGCGCGCGATCTCTTCCTTCTCTTCGATCAGGAACACCGCGCGAGCCAGGTCGATCGTGTACGGATCGTCTTCCTTCTTCAGCGAGGCGTAGGTGCTGCCGCGCTTGGCGAACGGACCGAAGCGGCCGATGCCGACGCTCACTTCCTCGTCCTTGTCCTGGCCCAGTTTGCGCGGCAGCTTGAACAGCTCCAGCGCGTCTTCCAGGGTGATGGTGTGCATCGACTGGCCGGGGCGCAACGAGGCGAACTCCAGCTTTTCGTCGGTGTCCTTGTCGCCGATCTGCGCGTACGGTCCGTAGCGGCCGAGGCGGACGCTGACCGGCTTGCCGGACTTGGGATCGGTACCCAGCTCGCGCGCGCCGGTGGCTTCGCTGCGATCAACAGTCTCGGCCTTCTCGTCGACCAGTTCCTTGAACGGGCCCCAGAACTTTTCCATCAGCGGGACCCACTCTTCCTCGCCGCGGGAGACGGCATCGAGCTCGTCCTCCAGCTTGGCGGTGAAGTCGTAGTCCACGTACTGGGTGAAGTGCCCGGACAGGAACTTGCTGACCGCGCGGCCCACGTCGCTGGGCTTGAAGGCGCGGCCTTCCATTTCCACGTATTTGCGGAAGATCAGCGTCTGGATGATCGAGGCGTAGGTCGACGGACGGCCGATGCCGTATTCCTCGAGCGCCTTGACCAGCGCGGCTTCGGTAAAGCGCGGCGGCGGCTGGGTGAAGTGCTGGTCGGCATGGATGCGGTCCAGCGGGACCGTGTCGCCCGGCTTCATCGCCGGCAGCTTGCGGCCTTCGTCTTCGTCCTCGGCGTTCTTCTGGTCCTTGCCTTCCTCGTACACGGCCAGGAAGCCCGGATCGATCACCGTGGTGCCGCTGGCGCGGAAGCTGTGCTGGCTGCCGGCGGCCAAGTCGACGCTGACGGTGTTCAACGTGGCGGGCACCATCTGGCAGGCGACGGCGCGCTTCCAGATCAGGTCGTACAGCTTGCGCTCGTCGTCGCTCAGGTAGCGCGCCATCTGCGCCGGTGTGCGAAGCGCGCTGGTCGGGCGCACGGCCTCGTGCGCTTCCTGGGCGTTCTTGGCTTTCGTCTGGTAGACGTTCGGCTTGTCGGGCAACGCCTGGGTGCCGAAGTCGCGTGCGATGACGTCACGGATCTCGGTCAGCGCCTCGGCCGACAGGTTCACCGAGTCGGTACGCATGTAGCTGATCAGGCCGACGGTGCCTTCCTCGTCGCCGATGTTCACGCCTTCGTACAGCTTCTGCGCGACCTGCATGGTCTTGCGGGTGGTGAAGCCGAGCTTGCGCGAGGCTTCCTGCTGCAGCGTGGAGGTGGTGAACGGGGGGGCGGGCCGGCGCTTGCGCTCCTTGCTGGCCACGTCGGTGACGTGCAGCGAACCCTGTGCGGCCTGCTGGATGCGCAGGCGCGCGGCTTCGGCAGTGTCGCCGTCGGTGACGGTGAACTGTTCGAACTTCTGGCCGTCGAGTTTCGTCAGCTTGGCGGTGAAGGCCTGGCGCGGGTGCATGCACTCGGCCTCGATGCTCCAGTACTCGCGCGCGATGAAAGCTTCGATCTCTTCCTCGCGCTCGACGATCATGCGCAGCGCCGGCGACTGCACGCGGCCGGCGGACAGGCCGCGCTGCACCTTGCGCCACAGCACCGGGGACAGGTTGAAGCCCACCAGGTAGTCCAGCGCGCGGCGCGCCTGCTGGGCGTCGACCAGGTCGCCGGCGATCTGGCGCGGCTGGTTCATGGCTTCCTTGATCGCGCGCGGCGTGATCTCGGTGAACACCACGCGGTGCAGCGGCTTGTCTTTCAACAGGCCGCGCTCCTTCAGGATCTCCGCGATGTGCCAGCTGATCGCCTCGCCTTCGCGGTCCGGGTCGGTCGCCAGGAAGATGTCGTCGGCGCCCTTGGCCGCCTTGGCGATGGCCTCGACATGCTTTTCGTTCTTGTCGATCAGGTCGTACCGCATCGCGAACCCGTTGTCCGGGTCCACCGCACCTTCCTTCGGCACCAGGTCCCGGACATGGCCATAGGACGCCAGGACAGTGAAGTCCTTGCCGAGGTATTTGTTGATCGTCTTGGCCTTGGCGGGCGACTCGACGATGAGCAGGTGCTTGGGCATGTCAGGGATTCAGGGGGATTCGAGGGGCCGTCCGGGGCCGGCTAGGGTGGCCCAAATGCGGGCGCCAGAGAAGCGGACGCCCGGGGCGGGGGCCCCGGGCGTTCAGATTTCCTATTTATAGTGGAATCACGCCTGGGCCGGGCGTGTCAAGCCGTGTCGTCGGACGGAGGGCGGGTTCCGTGAACCGGGTCGCGCCCCGGAGATGGCTCAGCGGCCCATCGACGCCAGTGCCGCGAAGCCCACCGCCATCAGGATGAAGGCGCCCACCAGCAGCACGCCGAAGATGATCAACACGACCAGGGCGACCGTGCCCAGTTCGTCGCGCTGGCGCTCCGGCTGCGAGGTGAAGGCCCACTTGTCGACGCCAGGGTGTCGCAGATCAGGTCGTGCAGGCCCTGCTTGCGGGCGGTGAAGGCGGCCATGATCAGTCCGATGGCCAGGAGCAGGCCGCTGAGCAGGTAGGCCCAGTAGCGGCCGAAGCCGCGCAGGAAGCTGATCCGTTCGCCGTCCGTCCGGACCACCTTGATCCCGATCGCCAATTTGCCGGGCGTTGCCGTCAGGCCTGCCGTGGAATGGAACCAGGCGTACGCGATGGCGGTGAGCAGATAGGACGTGATCGTCTCGCCGGGGTTGAGCACGTCGGCGGCTCCGGAAAGGCCGCCGGCGAACGAGCTGCCGAAGCCCAGCAGACCGCCAACGATGGCTGCCACGATGCCCACCGGAATACCGATGGCGAAGGCATCAATGACGCTGGCCGCCACCCGCTTCCAGAATCCTGCATAGACCACGTGGCCTTCGTACACCGGCCTGCCGGCGTATCCGCCGATGTCGGCCCGCGGCGCCGCATACGGCGAAGCGGTGGGCGCGCCGCTATCCGCCGCCGTCGCGGTGCGCGCGACAACGGGCTCGGACGGGCTGGCGTGCGGGGGCGTGTATTGGGTGTAGGTGGGTTCGCTGGCGGTGAACACCGCGCGTCCGGTGAGGGGGCGCTCAACGGGTGCTTCGGTTTCGACGGCCATGGGTGCTGGCGGGATCGCCGACGCGACGGGTGCGCTGGCGGGCGCCGGATCGCCGATTCCCAGTTCCGCTGCGATGTCGCCCAGCGGCGTCCACTGCGACATACCCTCTCGCCATGCGAGCGACGCGCGTGTCAGTGCACCGGAGCGGTAGAGCTGGGCGATGGACTCCGCAGCGACGGGCCCTTGTCGCTGGTGTTGCGGATCGACGTAATACCACTGGGTCATGTGAGGTGCCTGCGGGGAGGATCCCGCGATCAAGGGGAGAGAGAAGGGAGCGGGCGGCGGGTGCTCACGAAGGCAGGTTGCCCAGCATCATGGCGCCCATCACGGCATACATGGCGATCGCGCCAACGATCACGACAGCCGCGAGGACCAGGATCACGATGGTTACCGTGCCCAGGTCTTCGCGCTGGCGCTCCGGATGGGCGGTAAACGCCCATTTGTCGACCACCAGCGTGTCGCACATCATGTCGTGCAGCGCCTGCTTGCGCTCGGTGAACGCGACCATCAGCGCCGAAATCAACACGCCCAGGCCGCAGGTGACGGCGCTGAACATCACATAGGCCAGCGCACGCAGGAAGTTGCGCCAGAATCCGGCGCGTTCGCCGTTGGTCCGCACCACCTTGATCCCCACGGCGAGCTTGCCCAGGCTGGCCTGCATCGACGAAGACTGCATCCAGCCGAAGTACACGCAGGGTGCCAGGATCAGGATCGGGTACATCGCCAGGATGGCCGCCACGCCGGCACCGGTCGCCATCGCGTTGTCGCCGCCGCCGGCGCCCATGACGCTCACACCGAGCAGCATCAGCGGGACGATCAACGCGTAGCTCATGACGGTGGTGACGATGTTGTCGATGAACGACGCGGCAAAGCGCTTCCACAAGCCCGCCTGCACGACACGACCGCCAGCGACGAAGCTGTGCGTCGAGGTGAGCTGGGCGCTGGGCGGCGCATACGGCACGTGCGCCGGATCGGGTGCCTCCTCGGCGACGGGTTCCATCGGTGGCAGCGCGGTAACGGGGACGTCCAGCTCGGAGGCGAAATTCCCGAAGGGCTGCCAATCGTCCAGGCCATCGCGCCAAACCAGCGACTCCGCGGTGAGGCGGCCGTTGCGCGCGTGCGCAGCGAGCTCATCGGCCGTGAAAGGCCCCTGCCGCTGCCCCCCGGCGTCGGCGTAGTACCAGTGCGTCATTCCCGTGTTCCCCTGTCATGTGCGCGGCCCGCGTCGCCGCGCTGACGTTGTCAGCCGCGGCAATCCATCGGCAACCACTTGTCTTCGACTTCAGACGAGCAGTGCCACTCTGCGTGGTCGCTACCCAGGTCCCACCACAGTTTGCGGCCGTCGATGTTGGTGTTGCCGATATTGCCGAGCTCCAGTTCGAACCCGCAGGTGCCGTCTTCGAACTCACCGATGGTGGCGCGGGTGACGTACGTACTGGCATAGCTCTCGGGTGTACCGAACGTGGCTTCCCCGTTGCGGGGGCACCGACCCTGGTTGATGTGGAACTCCTGCACGTCGACCTTCAGCGATTGACTCGCGCTGACCGCCTGCACGACCTTGGCGCGCAGCGTGTAGTCCTGGTAGGCCGGAAGCGCGATCGCGGCGAGGATGCCGGCAATGCCGATGCACGGCACCACCATGACGGCGGCAACGATCAAGGCAACCTTGCCGCCGGACATGCCTTGTTTCTGAGGCGGTGCCGGTATGGATCGAGGCGGGGCGGCCCGTGCTGGCGCGATGGCTGGCGGCACCGGTGGAGGCGCCGTAGACGTCGTTTCGTCGATGGCCGCACGCAGGCCGAGTTCGTCGGCGACATCGCGCAATGGCAGCCATTGTGGCAAGCCTTCGCGCCAGACGAGGCTGTCCAGCGTGATGCGACCGTAGCGGTAGTGCGTCCCCAATTCTTCCGCCGTCACCGGGCCGTGCTGTTCACGGCTCCGGTCGGCGTAATACCAACCCGACATGCTTCCCCCAGAAGCGGTACCGACGTCTCAGTGTACCGGTTCGGGCTCGTCGGCAAACATCTGGGTTTCCATCCAGGCGTAGGCGGCTTCCGAGCCGGGCTGGTTGAACAGCACCATGAGCACGACCCACTTCAGGTCGTCCAGGTCCAGTTCGTCCTGGTCGAGGGCCATCGCACGGTCGAGGACCAGTTCACGCTGGTCTGCGTCGAGCACACCGTGCTGCTCCAGGAAAAGCAGGAAGCCGCGGCATTCCACGTCCAGCTTTTCCAACTCAGGACCATGGAACACACGGGTCGGGCCGCCCACGCGCGGGTTCGCTGCACTGGGCCGTTGGTCGGCGAGTGCATCGAGCCAGTCGAAGGCCTTGCTGATCTCGGTGGGGCTGAAGCCGGCCTGGATCAGGCCGTTCTGGAGAGAGTCGCGGTCGCGGACCGGGTCCGCGTCTTCGGTGAAGTAGTGTTCGAACAGGTAAAGCAGTACGTCCAGGATGCTCTCTTTCATTGCCCCTCGGCCTGCGTCGACGACGCTGTGGAGGTGAAGAAACCGGTCTTTCTCTGGTATCGGCCGTGTTCCGCCGTTACTAAGCCATCCAGTTCCATGACCAGCAGCATGGAGGACAGTTCCGCGGCCGTCAATCGGGTACGTGAGACGAGCTGATCCATACCTGTTGGGTCATGACCAAGCGCTTCCCACAAGGTCTGGTAGTCCGGTGCCAACGCACGAGGTGCGTTCCCCGCGCTGGGCGGGGGTCCCCATTCAGTTTCGCCAAGGCGTTCACGCAGTGCATTGGCGAGATCAGCGGCCAGCGGTGCCAGCGCACTGAGGATGTCATCCGCGCCTTCGACCAAGGCCGCGCCCTCGCGGATCAGGCGGTGGCAGCCGCGCGCCATCGGGTTGTGGATGGAACCGGGGACGGCGAAGACCTCCCGGCCCGCCTCGGCTGCCAGGCGGGCCGTGATCAAGGCGCCCGAGCGCTCCGCGGCCTCCACCACCAGCGTGCCCAGCGCCAGGCCCGCGAGGATCCGGTTGCGGGCCGGGAAGTGGCTGCGCAGCGCCGGGGTGCCCGGCGGATGTTCGCTGACGACCGCGCCGTGGGCGGCGATGCGGTCGCGCAGGCCGGCGTGGTGCGGCGGATAGGCCAGGTCCGTGCCGGTGCCCACCACCGCGATGGTGGCGCCGTCGGTGGTGGCGAGCGTGGCTTCATGGGCGGCAGCGTCTATTCCCCGCGCCAAGCCGCTGGCGACAACGATGCCGGTCGAGGCGAGGGCGCGGGCGAAACGCTGTGCGTTCTCGCGCCCGCCTGCGGTCGGCGAGCGGCTGCCGACGACGGCCACGGAGGGTCGCCAAAGCAGGCCAGGATCGCCTTCGATGAAAAGCGCGAGCGGCGGGCTGGGGCCGCGACGGAGGGGCGCGGGGTAGTCGGCGTCGTGCCAACCGATCAGGTGATGCCCCGGGCGCTGGAGCCATGCGAGCGTGCCCGTCAGCACCTCGTCGTCCGGGTTGCGGAGGGCGTCGGCCTGCGTCGAAGCCAAGCCGGCGTCACGCCATGCGGCATGGCCGGCGCCGAGCGCCGCGGAGGGCGTGCCCTGTGCCTCCAGTAGCCGGCGACGGGGTAATACGGGGCCGCCGGCCAGGACGAGCCGAGCCAGCGCGTTCACGTCTTCGTTGGGCATCCCGCGAGCGTAGGCAGGAAACGACGACGGCGCCCTCGGGCGCCGTCGCAGTGGTGCGTAGGAGTTGCCTGAAGCGGATCAGTAGGTCGCGTCAGGGTGCTTCAGCTCGTAACCCACGCGGGTCGCTTCCACGCCTTCCATAACCAGCGCGTAGCTGACCTTGTCGAAGGTGCGGAACACCATCGCGTGGCTGGCGTACTCGTCGGGCAAGGTGACGCGACCCGCGCCCGACTTCGGCGACTCGCTGATGCGCGAGGATTCCGGATGCGCCATGCGGTTGGCCGCGTGGCTGCCGTTGCGCCAGATCGAGAACACGGTGCCATTGTCCACGCCGTCCAGGCGGCCGCCGGAAATGGCGATGACGTCGCGCGGGCCACCAGAGGTCAGTGCGTCGGCCACGGCAAGCACGCGCAGCTTGCCAGCCGGATCGGCCGCCGGCGGGTGCGGGAAGAAGTGCAGGTCGTATGGCTGGGCGTCCACCGGGATCAGACGATCGCCGACACGGACTTCCATGCCGCCGATGTCGACCAGCAGCGTGCTGACTTCGGTGCCGGGCACTACGCCGCGGGTGAAGGTGGCCAGGTTGACCTTGGCCAGTTCGTAACCCAGGAACTCGCCCTTGCCGGTCTGCTCGGTGACTTCCTTCCACATGTCGACTTCGCCGCGAATCGTCTTGCCGCGGAAATCGAGGTCCTGCGAGCGCGGATTGTCGGTGAAGCGGGCGGTCGGGCGGACGATGGCGAAGCGCTGGCCGGGCTGGGCGCCGTCCAGGCCGCGCACATAGATGTTGTGGCCACCGGAGCTGCGCAGGCGATCTTCGTCCAGGCCGGCCACGTGCGGCAGGCCCTCGAAGCTGTCCACCACGCGGCGATCCTTCAGGAACGGCTCGATGTCGGACAAGGGAATCGCGTTCAGCGGCGCGTCCTGGCGCGGACCCGGCTGCACGGCCACGCGATCCAGGTACGCCAGGCTGATGACGTCACCGGGATAGATCAGGTGCGGGTTCTGGATCTGCGGGTTGGCCTGCCAGATTTCCGGCCACAGCCACGGCTTCTTCAGGAAGCGGGCCGAGATGTCCCACAGGGTGTCACCCCGTTTGACCACGTAAGTGTCGGGATGGCTCCCCGCCATCTCGGCCGCGGTCGCGTAGGTGCCGACGGTCAGCACCGCAACGGCGAGAACCGTACGAAAATATTTAAACATGGCGGTATCTACCTGATTCCCCGACAGGTGGTCAGCACTATAGTCCAGAAAACCCGGCGCAACGCAAGCGCCCTTGTTAGAATTCGTGAGGCCTTGCCGGATTCCGCAGGCACCCCCATCTCGAGACGTACCATGGCACTGCTCTCCATCCTCGAATTCCCCGACCCCCGCTTGCGTACGAAGGCGGTACCGGTCGACGCCGGAAACGTGACGACGCCCGAATTCCAGCGCCTGCTCGACGACATGTTCGAGACCATGTACGACGCACCGGGCATCGGCCTGGCGGCCAGCCAGGTGGACGTGCACCAGCGCTTCATGGTCATCGACGTCAGCGAGGAGAAGAACCAGCCGCAGGTCTTCATCAATCCCGAGCTGAGCGAGCAGGCCGGCGAACAGGTCTACCAGGAAGGGTGCTTGTCCGTGCCCGGCATCTTCGCCGATGTCACCCGGGCCGATGAGATCACGGTGCGCTTCCTCGATCGCCAGGGCCAACCGCAGGAACTGCGTGCCGATGGTCTGCTCGCGGTCTGCATCCAGCACGAAATGGACCACCTCGACGGCAAGCTGTTCGTGGACTACCTCTCGCCGCTGAAGCGCGAGATGGTGCGCAAGAAGCTCGCCAAACAGCGCAAGCACGTCGCCTGAGGCGACCGCGGGGACGGGATGCGCGGGTCCGACCCCACCCGTCCCGCCAGCCCTTTACCGGAACCCGCCCCATGAGAATCGTCTTCGCCGGCACGCCGGCGTTCGCCGTGCCCAGCCTTCGCGCCGCGCATGCCCACCATGAAGTGGTGGCCGTCTACACCCAGCCCGATCGTCCCGCAGGCCGCGGACGCGGTCTCACGCCGTCGCCGGTGAAGCTGGAGGCGATCCAGCGCGGCATCCCCGTGCTGCAGCCGCTGTCGCTGAAGAAAAAGTCTACCCAGGACGCGCTGCGCGAGTTGCAGCCCGACGTGATGATCGTCGTGGCCTACGGTCTGATCCTGCCGCAGGCAGTGCTCGACATCCCGCAGTACGGTTGTTGGAACGTACACGCCTCGCTGCTGCCCCGCTGGCGCGGTGCCGCGCCGATCCAGCGCGCGATCGAAGCCGGCGACGACGAGAGCGGCGTCTGCCTGATGCAGATGGAGGCCGGGCTGGATACCGGCCCGGTGTTGCTGGCGCAAAGCCTCGAGATCGGCGCGGAAGAGACCGGTGGGCAGCTGCACGATCGGCTGTCCGACCTAGGCGCCCAGGTACTGCGGGATGCGTTGGGCCTGCTGCGTGCTGGCGTCCGCCTGCCGCCGCATCCCCAGCCGGAGGAGGGTGTGGCCTACGCGCACAAGCTGGACAAGGCCGAAGCGAAACTCGACTGGGCGCAGCCGGCGGAGGCGCTGGCGCGCAAGGTGCGCGCCTTCAATCCATGGCCGGTGGCCGAGGCGCATCTGGCAGGTGAACGGTTGCGCATTCACGGTGCCGTGGCCGTGGACGAAGCGCACGAGGCGGCGCCGGGCACCCTGCTGGGCGCGAGTCGCCAGGGGCTGGACGTCGCATGCGGCCATGGCGTGCTACGTCTGCGCGTCGTCCAGCGCGAAGGTGGGAAAGCGATCACCGCGGCCGACTACCTCAACGCGCGGCGCGACCTGGTGACGTCGTGACTGGGCAAGCCGGCGTGGCGGTGCGGGTGCTGGCGACACGCGTGGTCGATGCCGTGATGCATCGCGGCCGATCGCTCAAGGCCGAGTTGGCCAACACCCTGCCCGGTATCGAAGACGTGCGCGACCGCGCGCTGCTGGAAGCCATCTGTTTCGCCGTGCTGCGCGCGCGGACGCGGAGCGATGCCGCACTGGCGCAATGGATGCCCCGGCCCCTCGGTCCTCGTGACAACGAACTCAAGGCCCTGCTGCACGTAGGCTTCGCGCAACTGGTCGTGCTGGGACTGCCGGCGCATGCCGCGGTCTCGGCGACCGTGGAAGCGGTACGCGTGCTCGGACGCCCCCATCAGGACAAGCTGGTGAATGCGCTGCTGCGGCGTGCCCAGCGCGACGGCCTGCCCGCGTCGACGCCCGAGTCGGCGTGGCCGACCTGGCTGCGCGTTCAGGTGCGGAAGGATTGGCCGGCCGAGGCGGACACGCTGTTCGCCGAGAGCATGCGCGAAGCGCCGTTGTGGCTGCGGGTCAACCGGCAGCATGGCAGTCGCGACGCATACCGTCAGCGGCTTGTTGAGGCTGGACTGTCGACCGAAGCGCCGGACGACATGCCGGATGCGTTACTGTTGCGAGAGCCGGTGGCGCCCACGACGTTGCCCGGCTTCGCGCAGGGGGATGTGTCCGTGCAGGACGGTGCAGCGCAACGCGTTGCCGATCTCGTGGAAGGACTTCCGTCCGGGGCGCGCGTGCTCGATATGTGCGCAGCGCCGGGCGGCAAGTCGGCGCACCTGCTGGAGCGTGACCCGACCCGTCGCGTGCTGGCGATGGACGTGGATGCGCGTCGGCTGCAGCGCGTCCAGGAGACGCTGCAGCGGGTAGGCCAGCGCGCCGAGATGAAGGCCGCCGACGCGACCGATCCGGCCGCATGGTGGGACGGCGAGCCCTTCGATGCCGTTTTGCTCGATGCTCCCTGCTCGGCTACCGGCATCGTGCGCCGCCAGCCGGATGTCCTGCTGCACAGGCGCGCGGAGGATCTCGACGCGCTGACGCGCCTGCAAGCGCGTTTGCTGGACGCCGCCTGGCACGTGCTGCGGCCGGGCGGCCGCTTGGTGTACACCACCTGTTCGGTCCTGCGTGCCGAGAATGCGCAACAGGTGGATGCTTTCCGCGGACGCCATCCCGAGGCCGTGATCGAGCCGCTCGGTGCTGATTGGGGGCGCGAGGATGCCGGCGGTCGCCAGTGCCTGCCCGGTGAGCGCGATATGGACGGCTTCTTCTACGCCACCCTCCGAAAAGCGTGAACGCGATTGCAGGATGCTGCCCCGGTCGCGCGGATGTGACCGCGCACGGCATGCCAGCGGGCTATTTCGGCGATACTGCTAGCTGATGCAGTGTCACCGAGACGTCACCCAGGCTTGACGCCTGAGCGGGATGGAAGGAGCAGACTCAGGTTCCCGTCCCGTCCGGTCGCTGCACCTTTGAACGTGCCGTCGCACTACGCAGAACCCGAGGTCATGCAGGTCAGGAGCCATCGTCGACAGGATGTCGCACACGCACTCGCGTGGCTGGCGGGCTTCAGCGCCGTCGCCCTGCTGGTCGTGCCCAAGGGACTTTCGATCTTCGCCGCCTTGATGCTGGTCGCGACGTGCGTTGCGTTGCCCGAGGCCTGGCGGTCTGCGCGCGAGCGGCTTCCGCGCGCCGTGTTGGGCCTGATGCTCGCCGTGCTCGCCGTGCTGGCGATGTCGGCATTCTCGGCGTGGGCCAGTGGCGCGAATCTCTCCGCTCTCGACAACGTCTCGCGATGCCTGTTGCTGCCATGGTGCGCATGGCTGGCCTGGGTGACCCGCATCCGCACCTCATGCCTTTGGTACGGTGCGCTGGCCGGCCTGCTGGTCGCCTTCGTCCTGTCGATCATGGAAATGTGGTCGGGTACGCCGCGGGCCGGCGGCGAAGCCAACCCCATCGTGTTCGCCAACGCGGTACTGGTCCTGCTGGTGGTCGCCGTATTCGCCCGACCCGCTCGGACCGGCTTTTCGATGCAACTGCTGCTGGCCCTCATCGTGGCGCTGGCCGTGGTGGCGATCACCCTGAGCGGTAGCCGGGGCGCGTTGCCGGGGCTGGTCCTGGTCCTGCTGATGCTCTTCGTCGGCGGCGCTCCCCAGCATCGGTGGCGACGGCTGGCGATGGTGTCGGGCCTCTTCGCGGCGCTGTTCGTTGCGCTGTGGACGGTGCCCTGGCTGTCCACGCAGTTCCGGCTGGATCAAGTGCACGCGGACGTCTCCGGCTACTCGAACGACCAGGTCGACCAGCCCATCAGTGCGCGCATGGGGCTGCTGACGGTCGCCTGGGGCGCCTTCAGATCGGCGCCGCTGACGGGCGTGGGCGTGGGGAGCTTCGCCCAGCGCGTGGACGACAGCCGCTACTGCCAGCAGGCGCCGCGACACTTCTGCGGCCTCGAACATGCGCACAACGATCTCGCACAGTGGGGTGCGACGATGGGGATCGGCGGCATCGCCGCCCTGCTGCTGCTCTATGGCGCGCCCCTGATGATCGCGGCGGGCCAGGTCCGCCGGCTCAAGCCGGACGTGCCCGTCGGTGCTGCCTGGACCGCGGGCATGCTGGTCGCGGTTTATCTGGTATCAGGGTTGACGCAGTCGATGTTCTCGCATGCGCTGAGCACCAGTGCCTACGTTGTCATCGTCGGCCTGCTGCTGGGCTGCGCGTTATCGCCGTTGCCAGCGCCGGACAGGCCAGACGGGCGTAGCTGAAGTTTCGTTTCACATTTCTAAATGTCGGTGGAACGCCTTTGTAGACCGCGCGTTCTCTCACATTTGAGTCATCAAGCGATTCCTACACTCTGCGCTCCCCCCTGCAGTGCCCCCCTATGCGCCACGTCAACCTGATCGGTTGGGACAACGGTGTCGGCTTGAGCCGTGACTTGCGCCTGATCGAGCAGGCGTTGCGCGATGCAGGATTCCAGGTCGCCATCCAGCCGGCCCGCGGGCGCGGCAAGCTGCGCAAATGGTTGGGTCCCTGGTTCCAGCGCGCGGCGATCGCGGGCCGGCGCTTGGCCCGGCGCAAGCGCTTCGACCTGAATCTGATGCTCGAACACATCACCCCGGAGTTCTTTGGGGCGGCCGAGCGAAATGCCTTCATTCCGAACCCCGAATGGTGCCTGCCGCGCGACGTGCGCCGCCTGCCGCGGGTCGACCGCGTGCTCACCAAGACCTCGCACGCCACGGGCATCTTCCACCGCCACGGCTGTGAGGTCGCGCCCGTCGGGTTCACCAGCACGGACCGCCACCTGGACAGCGTGCCGCGCCAGCGAAGCTTCCTGCACCTGGCTGGGCGCAGCAGCGCCAAGCGCACGCGGTTGGTGCTGGAGACCTGGGCACGTCACCCCGAGTGGCCAGTGCTGACCGTGGTGCAACATCCGCGCATGGCGGACTTCCGCCCGCAGGCGGCCAATATCGTCCACCGGGTGGACTACCTGGATGACGCCGAACTGCGCGAAATCCAGAACGCCAACCTGTTCCACCTGTGTCCCTCCGAGACCGAAGGCTTCGGCCACTACATCGTCGAGGCATTGAGTGCCGGGGCGATCGTGCTTACGACCGATGCCGAACCGATGAACGAACTGGTGACCGCCGAGCGCGGCGTGCTGATCCCGTTCTCGCAGACCGGCCAACAGCAACTGGCTACGCGCTACCTGGTCGAAGCGGAGGCGCTGGAGTGCGCGGTGACGGCGGCGCTGACGCTGGATGAGGCGCAGATCAAGGCCAAGCAGGCCGCGGCCCGCGACTTCTATCTGCAGAACGATCGGGCCTTCCGCGAGCGCTTGGCCGCGGCCGTGGCGGCGATGATCGATGGTGCCGGCACGGTCAACGCGACACGACGGCTGCCCGCGGCCCCGGGTGAGGCGTACGTCCCGCTGCCTGCAGCGCAGGCGTAGCGCCCAGCGCGCCTTGCCGACCCTGTAGCGCGCGGGCGTAGCCGTCGCTGCGGGTAGAATCGTGGCATGTCTCTCCTGCCCGTCTCCCTCGTCGTCATCACCCACAACGAGGCGTCCAACATCGCGCGTTGCCTGGATAGCGTGCCGTTCGCCGCGGACAAGCTGATCGTGGACAGCGGCAGCACCGACGCCACCGTCGCCATCGCCCAGGCCCATGGCGCGCGCGTCGTCCACCAGGATTGGCTCGGCTTCGGCCCGCAGCGGAATGTCGCCAGCACGCACGCGACCCACGATTGGATCCTGGTGCTGGACGCGGATGAGTTCCTTTCGCCCGAGCTGGCCGCCGACCTGCAGCGTGCGCTGCCCGCTCTGATCGCCTCCGACAAGGCCGGCGCCTGGTTGCGTCGGAGCACCTGGCTGATGGGCGCGCCGATGCGCTGGTACCGGCCGATGGTCGGTGAGCGGATGGCGCGGTTCTACCATCGCGGACGCGCGCGCTGGACCGATGCGCGCGTGCACGAATCCTTGCGTTTCGACGGCGAGGCGGCCGAGTTCAAGGCGCCGTTCAACCATGCCGACAATCCCAGCCTGGCGCACAAGCAGCTGAAGGTCCTGCGCTACAGCGAACTCAAGGCGCTCGACTGGCGCGACAAGCGGCGCCCGGTGCGGATGTGGCTGACGCCGCTGGTCTACCTGTCCACGTTCTTCAAGGACTACGTGCTGCGCCTGGCCTGCCTGGATGGCTGGCGCGGCTTCATCATCGCGCAGACGGCGGCGAGCTACGCCGTCTACAAGCGCATGCGCTATTACGAAATGCAGCGGAACCCGGCCTCCATCGACGCCGCGCACGCCAAGCTCGCCCAACACGGACTGGAACACTGATGGCCAAGCACTACCTCCTCTACGGCTCCGAGCGCTATGCGCTGGCGATCCTGCGGCCCGTGCAGGAGGCCATCCGTGCGCGCGGCGGCGAGGCGGCCTGGTTCTTCGACGGCCCCGGCGCCGAGGACCTGCATCCCGACGAGAAGCTACTGACGACGACCGAGGAGGTCCGTCGCTGGAACGCGATCGCCGTGATCACCGGCAGCAATGCGGTGCCGCACTTCTTCCCCGGCGTGAAAGTGGAAACCTTCCACGGCTTCGACGCGGGCAAGCCGCGCCACATCTACATCCGTGGGTTCTTCGATCTCTACTGCACCACCGGGCCGCGCGACACGGCGCAGTTCAAGGCAATCGCCGACACGGTGGGGCACTTCCGCGTCGTCGAGACCGGCTGGCCGAAGATCGACCCCTTCATGCAGGAAATCGCCGGTGGCGTGCCACCCGTGCGCCAGCCGCCGGTCATCCTCTACCACTCGACGTTCTCGCCGTCGTGGAGCGCTGCAGAAACGCTGTACGAGGAAGTGAAGCGGCTTTCGCGCACCGGCGAATGGAAGTGGATCGTCACCTTCCACCCCAAGATGGATCCGTCCACCGTGGCGAAGTTCCGCGCGCTGGAGAACGAACACCTGCGCTTCGCGGACGACGACAACATCCTCGAGCTGTTCCCGCAGGTGGACATGATGTGCTCGGACACCTCGTCCGCGCTCAACGAGTTCCTGCTGACCCACAAGCCGGTGGTGACGTTCAAGAACCGCCGTCCGGGCCCGCAGCTGATCGATATCGACGATCCTGCGCAATTCGAGCCGGCGATCCGCCGCGCACTGTCGCGGCCGCCCGAGCTGATGGAAGCGATCGCGGCTTACGCCGACAGCATCCATCCCTACCGCGATGGTCGTTCCAGCGAGCGCGTCCTCGATGCCATCGATGCCTTCATCGCGGCGGGCGCACGCAACCCGAAGCCCAAGCCGATGAATTTCTGGCGGAAGCTCAAGATCCGCAAGCGCATCGGGTACTGGGGCCCGGCCTGAGCGCCGCCAAGGGCGGCGAGCCTCACCAGCGGAGACGGCGGCGGGACAATGCGCTGGAAAGGCGCTCGAAGGTGGCGTGCGCCTCAGCTTCCGGAACGAACCTCAGCGCCAACGGTGCGGCGATGCCATTCGCGCCGGCGGTGTCCAGCCACAACGACGCCGTGCCGCAGGCATGGTCCAGCGGTGAGCGGGACAGGCGCAGGGCCTGCAGCTTGTCGATCTCGGCGAAGCGCCAGTAGCGCGACCACCAGCCGCCGCGGACCGCAACGAGATGTTCGTCCAGCGACCAGCCCATCCGGGACGACTGCCGGTGCGCGGCATAGGCGGCGACAGGAAGCCATGCGAGCGCGCACCAGGCCCACGGCCCCAGGTGCCAGGCGGCCAGGGCGGTGACGGGCAGCAGCCAGGCCACGGTCGGCAGCAGCAAGCGCCAGCGCGCGGACGCGGCGACCGGCTGCCAGTCTTCGCGCGGCCACGCTCCCTGCGCGAGCAGGTGGCCCAGCAGGGCATCGCAGGCCTCGGGCGTGGCGATCGGCGCGAGGTCCTTCAATGCACGCTGGTCCTGTTGACCGGCCTTCTCGGCCACCGCGGTATCGATGCGCAACGAACGACGTCCGAACCATCGGTGCAGCACGCCCTCCTGCAGCGTCCATGCCTGGATGCGCCGGCGCGCCACGCTGGTGCGCAGGCGCGCGAGCAGCCCGCGCTCCACCATCAAGCGGCGCGCATCTTCGGTCAGCCGGAAACCATGGAACTGCAGCAGCGCCAGCACTACCGAGAGCAGGCGGACCAGGCCAAGGGCGAGCACCACGAGCGCCGCGACGCCGGCTGCGCCGGCCAGCCATCCCAGGTGCAGTTGTTCGGCATAACCGAAGGCCTGCTTGGCGCCCTGGCGGAAGAACTGCTCGATCATGCGCTCCGGCAGGATCTGCCAGGCCGCACCGAAGGCCGCCGCCACCACGATCATGCCGCGGTTGGAAATCAGGCCCAGCCGGATCACTTCCGCGGTCGACAACGACAGCAGGGTCGCATCGGCCTCCCGAGTTTCGGCGTCCGGCGATGCCGCAAGCCCGGGTGCGGAACCGCGGACCTGATGGCGCACCAGGTCCTCCAGCGCGAGTGCGTCGCGCAGGCCGAGCACGCGCATCTGCGCTTCCGGCTTCTGCCCGCCGGCGGATTCCAGCCTCACTTCCGCGACGCCGAACACCCGGTGCAGCAGCGACTGGTGCACGACCACGTTGTGGATCCGCGAAAACGGGATCTCGCGCCGTGAGCGGTGCAGCAGGCCCTCACGCACGGTCAGGCCGTCACGGCCGATCACATAGCGGTAGGTGAAGTACTGCAGGATCGCCAGCGTCACCAGCACGACGATGCCGATGAAGGGCGCCAGCGAGATCCACAGGTCGTCGTCGCCCTTGCGCGCGCCGAACACGAGCAGCGCTGCCAGCGGAAAGATGAACTGCTTGAGTTGTTGCAACAGCACGAACAGCCACGACCACGGATGCAGGCGGCGTTCGGGCGAGGTGGTGTCCAGGGCGACGTCGTCCATCACGGCGCGTCGTCGTGGTCCAACTGGGTCGCCAGGCGCTCGCGCAGGCGCTCGGCATCATCGACATCCAGCCCGGAGATCGAGACCGCCGCCATGCGGGTGCCTGCGGTGTGCACCACCAGCGTCGAGAGGCGTGCGCTGCGCTCCAAGGGGCCGCGCTTCAGGTCCAGGTGCTGCACGCGCGAGATCGGCACGTGCGTTTCGCTCTGCCACCAGTTGCCGCGGCGCACGGCCAGGCCTTGATCGTCCAGTCGCCAGCGCGTCCGGCGATGGCGCTTCACCGCGACCCAGGCGCCCAGCAGGGCGCCCACGCCAGCAGCCAACGGCACCGCCACCCAAGGCGAGACCAGGTCGCTGGTGCGCGAGATGAAGAAGGCGGGGAACCCCAGCGGGAACAGCAACGCAGCGCCACCCAGCGCGGCCAGCCAAGCGCCGCGCGACGGCAGCGCCTGCCAGGAAGACGGAGCCGGCGGTGCGGCGGTGTCGTGATCGGTCTGCATCAAAGCCTGCTCGCTCTCATTTCGTCGATGGCGCGATAGTCCAGCACGTAGTCGCGCCCGCTGCGGTACTTGCCCAGTCGCGCCTTCATGCGCTTCTGGATCGGGCCGCGTCTCTCCTTGGAAACGTCCGCATCTGCGGTCATCTTCTCGATCGCAAGCGCCTGGAACTGCACGGCCTGGGTGAAATCACCGTTCGCCGCCAACGCAGAGGCCACCGTATCCAGTTCGTGCCAGCCGAGTTCGTCCTTGCGCTGGATCATGAACTGCGCCAGTTCAAGTGCGCGGGCGGTCTCGCGCTGACCCGGAACGGGGCAGGTGGCGAGGATCCACACGCGCTCGTTGCGCGCCTGCTTCGCCCCGGCCTCTTCCGCGCGCGCGGCCCATTCCTCGGCCTGGTGGCAATCGCGGGCCATGCCGGCCAGGCCGTCATGGTGGTACTGGGCCATGGCCAGCAGCGCTTCGGGGTCGACGCCCTGTGCGGCGGCACGCTTGAGGTGGGGAAGCGCGCGCTGCATGGCGTCGTCGGAATACTTCCCTTCTTCGGTGATCGCCATCGAGGCCAGCCACGCGGCCTTCGCTTGGCCGCCCTCGCTGGCTTTTTCCAGCCAGGCGAGGCCTTCCGTCGTGTTCTTCGGGACCATCTGCGGCAAGCCCCCGCTGTATTGCAGCGCGCCGTAGGCGAACTGGGCGAAGGCGTCGCCGGCCTCGGCCTTGCTGCGAACGGCACGCAGGCGCGAGCGGAACGGTGCGGCATAGTCCGGCCAGCTTTCGTTGAGGCGCGTGCGCATGGCCGCATCGTCCATCGGCGTGCGGTCCAGCAGGGCCATGCTCGGGGCCTCGTCTTCCAGCAGGCCCGCCAGCGCCAGCTCCATGGTGCGGACCTCGCCGAGCCCGGCCTGTTTGAACGTCTGGTCCATGTAGACCGATACGTCGGGTATCAGCGATTCGTACCGGTAGCGCCATTGCCCATCCTCGCGGACCAGGATGGGGCCGAACTGGAACTGGCTCTCCGTCGGTGGTGCGACCTCACCCACGGCCAGGTCATCGACCACGGTGACGTTGGACAGCGAGAGGATGGGCCGGTCTTCGTTACCCTCTTCCACGCCGGACCAGCCTTCGGTCATGCACAGGCGGGCCACGGCACGGTTGTCCATCGCCTTGAGCGCGTCGGGTTGTTGGGTGGCGCGCAGCAGGTAGACCGTGATGCGGTCGCCGCTGGGTAGCCGTCGGACCTGTTCCGGCGAGGCGTAGAGCGCCATGTCGCGCAGGAAGCCGAAGTGGACCAGGCTGGAGGCGGCCAGCAGGTCGACGCTCTCCGCCTTGTTCTGGCTACTCAACTCCGCATAGCGGTCCCATGCCTGCGACACCTGATTCAACGCGGCCGGGTCTTGCGCGGCCACCGCGGGGACCACAAGCCATCCCGCCAACCATCCTGTCAGCCACCTACGCGTGCGCATCGCATCCCCCGTGTGTTGTCCCCTTCAGCGGTAGGGATTGTCCTCGCCGCTGCCCTCCGGCCGCAGGGTATAGCGTTTGTACGTCCACTGGTACTGCGCGGGATCGCGTCGCGCGATGCGCTCGACGACCTGGTTGAGCACCGTCACTGCCGCGACCGGATCCGCATCCGCGATGCCGGTGGGCGCCGGCTCCACGTGCAGTGCGAAGTCGGGGCCGGGCCCGATCCGCTCGCACCAGGCGAACAGGACGGTCGCCCCGGTGCGTTCGGCCAGGCGCGAGACCAGCGTCATCGTCAGCGCCTGCGTGCCGAAGAAGGGGGCGAACTCACCGTCGCCGGCTTTCGGTTGCTGGTCAGGCAGGATGCCGACGGCGCCGCCCTCCTTGAGCACCTTCCATAGCTGGCGCACGGCAGGGCCTTCAGCCCGTACCTGGCGGATGTTGTCCGCGCCGCGCACGCGAAGCAGGAAGGCATCGCCGACGGCCGATTCAGGCGGTCGGTAGACGATCGCGATGGGGCCACGCGAGGCCAGCCACTGGTTGAGCAGCTCCCAGTTGCCGAAGTGCGGGGCCGCCACGATCACGCCCTTGCCACTGGCCAGCGCCGCGTCATAGAGCGCTTCGCCGTGGCGCTCGCGCAGCAGTGCCAGGTTTTCGGCCGGGGGGCGGGTCCAGAAGCGGAGCGTTTCCAGGGCCTGCCGGGAGGTGGTGCGCAGGATGGCCTCGTGCAGCGCCTCCCGCTGGCCGGGCAACAGATCCGGGAAGGCGATCTCCAGGTTGCGGCGCGCGACCCGGCTTTCGCGGGCGTCGGATCGGCGCCAGGCCCAGGCCATGGCATCGTCCAAGGTGCGCAGCCAGGGCCAGGGCAGGCGACCGAGCAGGGCGGCGGCGTGGTAAGCGAGCGAGGCGAGCGTGGCCGGTTTCATCCGGGGAGTGTAGCCAACCGGGACGGCGCACCCGAGGCAGGAAGGCGGTCCGATGCTGCGGCTATCCTGTCGCTCCCGTTCGAGGAGCCCACCCATGCTGTCCCTGATCCAGCGCGTTGCTTCGGCCACGGTCACGGTGGACGGCGAGGTCGTCGGCGCCATCGACGACGGTCTGCTGGCGTTGGTGGGCGTGGAGCCGGGCGATGGCGAATCGCAGATCGCACGGATGGCGGAGCGACTGTTGGGCTATCGCGTGTTCGCGGACGAGGCGGGACGGATGAACCGGTCCTTGGCCGATGCGGGCGGCGGACTGTTGCTGGTGAGCCAGTTCACCCTGGCCGCCGACACCCGCTCGGGAATGCGGCCCAGCTTCACCACCGCCGCTCCGCCGGCCGAGGCTGAACAGGGCTTCAACCGGCTCGTCGCGTTATGCAGGGAAAAGCATGTCGGGAGGGTGGAAACCGGGCGTTTCGGTGCCCATATGGTGGTCAGCCTCGTAAATGACGGGCCCGTGACCTTCCTGCTTCGGCCATGACGTTCTCCCCTTGTCGGTGGCCGGGGTTCAGGAGCCCAACCCGGTCCGGGCTGGTATAATACGGGGTTCTCCCTTCCTCACTTCCCGGTGGCGCAACCTCCATGGCCAACGAACGTCCTGCCCAGCAGTCCGACATCAAGCTCTTGATCAGCAAGGGCCTGGAGCAGGGCTATCTGACTTACGCCGAAGTCAACGATCACCTGCCCGACGACCTGGTCGACCCGGAGCAGATCGAAGACATCATCGGCATGATCAATGGCATGGGCATCGATGTCCATGAAGTCGCGCCCGATGCCGAAACCCTGCTGCTCGCCGACGGCAACACCGGCAACCGCGAAGTCGACGAGACCGCCGCGGAAGAAGCCGCTGCCGCGCTGACGTCGCTGGATACCGAGGGTGGCCGCACCACCGACCCGGTGCGCATGTACATGCGCGAGATGGGTACCGTCGAGTTGCTGACCCGCGAGGGCGAAATCGCCATCGCCAAGCGCATCGAGGAAGGCCTGGCCCAGGTCCAGGCGTCGCTGGGCAACTTCCCGTGGTCCATCGAGCTGCTGCTGGAAGACTACGAACTGCACAAGGCCGGCAAGAAGCGCCTGGCCGAAGTCGTGGTCGGTTTCAACGACGTCGAAGAACTCGTCGAGAGCGCCCCGGTGACCGAAGAGGCCGCCGACGCGAGCGAGGACGAGGACGAAGACGAGGACAGCGGCGACGACGTGGCCGAAGAAGCCGCGCCGACCGGTCCCGATCCGGAAGAGGTCGCGCGCCGCATGCAGGTGCTGGCCGACGGCTACGCCAAGTTCAAGAAGTCGTACGCCAAGAACGGCCCGGAAAACAAGGCTGTCGCCAAGCTGCGCAGCGAACTGGCCGAGACCTTCGTCACCCTGAAGCTGCCGCTGCCGCTGACCGACACGCTGGTCCGGAAGCTGCGCGAAGTGATGGCGCAGATCAAGGACCACGAGCGCCGCGTGCTGCACCTGTGCGCGAACGTCGCCAAGATGCCGCGCAAGGAGTTCCTGCGTGCCTGGGAAGGCAACCAGACCAACCTGGGCTGGGTGGACGAAGTCCTGAAGCGCAAGCAGAAGTGGTCCTCGGGCCTGCGCGACGTCAAGGACCAGATCGTCTCCGAGCAGGAAGCCACCATCGCGGTCGAGCAGGCGATGCACCTGACGCTCGCCGACATCAAGGAAATCAGCCGTGCGATGGCCTATGGCGAAGCCAAGGCGCGCAAGGCGAAGAAGGAGATGGTCGAGGCCAACCTGCGCCTGGTGATCTCCATCGCCAAGAAGTACACCAACCGCGGCCTGCAGTTCCTCGACCTGATCCAGGAAGGCAACATCGGCCTGATGAAGGCGGTCGACAAGTTCGAATACCGCCGCGGCTACAAGTTCTCGACCTACGCCACCTGGTGGATCCGCCAGGCGATCACCCGCTCGATCGCCGACCAGGCGCGCACCATCCGCATCCCGGTGCACATGATCGAGACGATCAACAAGCTCAACCGCATTTCCCGCCAGATGCTCCAGCAGTACGGCCGCGAGGCCACGCCGGAAGAGCTGGCGAAAGAAATGGACATGCCGGAAGACAAGATCCGCAAGGTGATGAAGATCGCGAAGGAACCGATCTCCATGGAGACCCCGATCGGCGACGACGAGGATTCCCACCTGGGCGATTTCATCGAGGACACCAACGTGGAGTCCCCGATCGAGAACACCACCAACATCAACCTGCAGGAAACCGTCCGCGACGTGCTGGCCGGCCTGACCCCGCGGGAAGCCAAGGTGCTGCGCATGCGCTTCGGCATCGACATGAATACCGACCACACGCTGGAAGAGGTCGGCAAGCAGTTCGATGTCACCCGCGAGCGCATCCGCCAGATCGAGGCCAAGGCGCTGCGCAAGCTGCGTCACCCGTCGCGGTCGGAACAGCTGCGCAGCTTCCTCGATATCGACTGACGCAACGCGCGGTGATGCACCATCCAGGCGCGGCCCTTCGGGGTCGCGCTTTTTTTTGGTGCAATGTCGGCGGCGCGCGCATCGCCGCCTTGCCATGACCGTCACATCACGCTCTCTACACTGACGCCATCACCACGGTCAGAGAACCGCGTGCAACGACGAGACGCACTCAAGAGCGCGCTCGCCATCGCACTGCTGGGCGGCGTGCCCCGCGTGCTGGCGCAGGCAACGACAACGGCGAATGCCGCCGCACCTTCGATACGCTTCACGATGGAAACGGTTCCAGACTTGGCCCGCGCGCTGGCCCGGCAGCCGTACCGTGCGCCGGACGAAACGCTGCCCGCAGCGCTGGATACCGGCTACGACGCCTACCGCGACCTGCGCTTCGATCCGCAACAGGCGATCTGGCGGAAGGAAGGCCTGCCGTTCCAGCTGCAGATGTTCCATCGCGGTTTCCTGTTCAAGCAGCGTGTCGAGTTGTACCGCGTGGAAGGCGATAGCGCGACGCCGATCGCCTACACGACCGAGCTGTTCTCGTTTCCGCCGGGCACGAAGCCAGAACTCGGCAGCGATCTTGGCTTCGCCGGCTTCCGCGTGCATACGCCGCTCAATGCGCCGGACGTTTACGACGAACTGATCGCCTTCCTCGGCGCGAGCTATTTCCGTGCGCTGGGCAAGGGGCATGCATACGGCCTGTCTGCGCGCGGACTCGCGTTGGGAAGCGGCGATGCGGGAGCGGAGGAGTTCCCGATCTTCCGCGCGTTCTGGATCGAACAGCCCGCCCCCGGCGCCGATCACCTGGTCGTGCATGCGCTGCTCGACAGCCCGAGCGTGGCCGGCGCGTTTCGCTTCGACATGAAGCCTGGTGCCGAGACGGTTATCGATGTGCAGTCGCGTCTGTATCCGCGCGTCGACCTGGCGCGTGCCGGCATCGCGCCGCTGACCAGCATGTTCGAGTTCGATGCGGGCGATCGCGTGGGCACCGACGACTACCGGCCCGCGGTGCACGATTCCGATGGACTGGCGATCTTCAACGGTAATGGCGACCAGATCTGGCGGCCGTTGAGCAATCCGCCGCGCGTGCAGAGCAGCGCCTTCATGGACACGCATCCGCGAGGCTTCGGCCTGATGCAGCGCAAGCGCGGCTTCGGAGACTACGCCGACATCGAAGCGCGCTACCACCAGCGCCCCAGCCTGTGGATCGAGCCGCGCGGCCGGTGGGGCAAGGGCGCGGTGACGCTGGTGGAAATCCCGACCGGCGACGAATACCACGACAACATCGTGGCGTTCTGGCGTCCGGACAAACCGTTGCGCGCGGGTCGCGAGCATCGCTTCGACTACCGCATGCACTGGTGCGACATGCATGCATGGCAGTCGGCACTGGCCGTGGTCAGCGACACGCGCATCGGCGCGGCGCCGGATCCGGCGCGTCGGCTGGTGGTGATCGACCTGGAGGGTGGGCGCCTGGCCTCGATGCCGCGCGACGCGAAGCTGACGCCGGATGTCTGGGCAGCGCGCGGCGAGGTGAGCGGTGCGGTCGTGTATCCGAATCCGGAAACGCAGGGCTGGCGCCTGAGCTTCGAGTTCCGTCCGAACACCGACAGCGCCGACGGGCGTGACGTCGAACTGCATGCGCGCGTGTTGGAGGGGCACGCGCCGCTGTCCGAAACCTGGCTGTACCGCTGGAGCACTTGAGCATGAACAGAACCCCCGACCACGATTCCACTACGCAGACGTGGCTGCCGCCGGAAGCACCGCTCGACATGCCCGTACAGGACCTGTCGACGGGGCGGCTTGCGTCACGCCGTTTGCCGACGTCGCCCTCCGACATGCCGTGGCGCCGTGCGGTCGTGATGGGCGGGGCAACGATGCTCACCTTGCTGGCGACCTACCAGGTGTGGTGGGTGCTGCGTGGCGACGGCATCGACATGCTGGAAGGCGTGGTGCTCGGGTTGTTCGTGGCGCTGTTCGCATGGATCGCGCTGGCGTTCTCGAGCGCGCTGGCCGGCTTCGTCCAACTGGTGTCGCATCGGTCGATGCCGCTGGGCATCGATCCCGATGCGCCGCTGCCCGAGCCCGCGACGCGCACGGCATTGCTGCTGCCGACCTACAACGAAGAGCCCGACCGTCTGCTGGCGGGCCTGCAGGCGATGCATGAATCCCTGGCGGAAACGGGACAGCTCGACCGATTCGACTTCTTCGTGCTCAGCGACACCACCAAACCCGAGGTCGCCCGGGAGGAGGTGCGCGCCTTCGCGCAGCTGGTGCGGCGCCTTGGTCCGGCAGCGCGCGTGTATTACCGGCGCCGCGACAAGAACACCGAGCGCAAGGCCGGCAATATCGCCGACTGGGTGCGCAGGTTCGGCGCGGCTTACCCGCACATGCTGATCCTGGACGCCGACAGTCTGATGACCGGCGACACGCTGGTGAGGTTGTCGTCGGCGATGGAACGGAATCCATGGCTCGCGCTGGTACAGACGTTGCCGATGATCGTCAACGGACGCACCTTCTTCGCGCGCATGCAGCAGTTCGCCGGGCGTGTCTATGGGCCGGTTCTCGCGCAGGGCGTCGCTTGGTGGCACGGCGCGGAGGGCAACTACTGGGGCCACAACGCGCTGATCCGTACCTCCGCCTTCGCCGCGCATGCCGGGCTGCCGCACCTGGACGGCGGCAAGCCGTTCGCAGGCGCGGTGCTGAGCCATGACTTCGTCGAAGCCGCGTTGCTGCGCCGTGGCGGATGGGCGGTGCACATGGCGCCGGCTTTGTCGGGAAGCTATGAGGAAGGTCCGCCGTCGCTGACCGACATGCTGGTGCGCGACCGCCGCTGGTGCCAGGGCAACCTGCAGCATGGCGCGGTGCTGCCCACACGTGGCCTGCATTGGCTCAGTCGCATGCACCTGCTGGTCGGCATCGGCCACTACTTCACCGCGCCGATGTGGGCGATGCTGATGCTGGCGGGCCTGGCGATCCCGCTGCAGCAGGCGGGCTTCTCGCTCGACCAGCCGCACCTGGAGGGATTTACGCCCGCCCTGTACTGGCGTGGCGGCGACCCGGAGCGTTTCCTGTGGGTGTTCTACTTCACGATGGCCGTGTTGCTCGCGCCGAAGGTGATGGGATGCGTGGCAACGCTGCTGCAACCTGAGCTGCGTCGACAGTGCGGCGGTGCGATCCGCATCATCGGCAGTGCTGTTCTGGAAACGGTGCTGGCGGCGTTGATGGCGCCGGTCACCATGTACGTGCAATCGCGCGGCGTGGCGGAAGTGCTGGCCGGCCGCGATTCGGGCTGGGAAACCCAACGCCGCGACGACGGCAGCGTCCCGCTTGGCAGCCTGGTGCGTCGCTATGCGGGACTCACCGTGTTCGGTGCGCTGAGCGGCGTGCTGGCTTACCTCGTAGCGCCCGCACTCGCCGCGTGGATGGCGCCGGTGGTGCTGGGCATGATGCTGTCGGTGCCGATCAACGTGCTCACGTCGTCCCCGGCCGTGGGACTGTACTTGCGCGAGCGCGGGTGGCTGCGTATCCCGGAGGAGTCCGCTCCGCCGGACGTCCTCGCGCGCGCGCTGAACTTGCGCGGCACGCCCGACGCCGCAGCTTCGGAACAGGCCCCGTCCGGTACAATCCCGGCCCAGCGGGCCTATAGCTCAATGGTTAGAGCAGAGGACTCATAATCCGGTGTATCCCAGTTTCCTTGGGTTTCCCATGGTCGCCGATTCTTGCAAAAGCCGCTGATTTTCAGCGGCTTTTTTGTCTCTGGCCTTGCCGCGAGTTGCCTAGGCATAGACCCTTTTTCCGGCACCGCTACACCGGAATTACACGTGCGGGGGGGCGTATACCACAACTTTTTAGATGGGGGTCGCTTTTCAGCCTTTTAGGCGGTTTTTCGCCTGTTTGAATGTCAAGCCTTGCACAAGGTCAGCGAGGGGAATACGTTTTTTGCACGCCCCATCCCACGCAAAAATTGACCAATGCGGCATGTCTTCATCGATGAGAGTTGCCAGAACGCCCACCAGTTCATGGTGCTCGGCGCGCTGATCTTGCCAGGTCAGATCGTCAAAGAAGCGGAAGCTGCACTGGAAGCCAAGCTGGCCAGCGATGCGATGACCGCAGAGTTGAAGTGGACAAAGGTCAGTCGCGCCAAGCTTCCTTCGTATCAAGGAAGCATCGACTTCTATTTCGATTGGCTCTATCCGCAGGGCGCCTCGTTTCAGGCGTTGATAGTCAACTGCCATGAGCTTGATCATCGAACCTTCAACCAAGGCGACCCAGACCTAGGCTTTAACAAGTTCCTCTACCAACTGCTCTATCACAAGGTTGGGAAGCGCTTCGGGGACATGGAGCGAATCGTGGTCGACCTGGATGCCAGGAATTCCACGCGGCATGTGACCGAGCTCCAGAACGTCCTCAACACCACCATGATCCGCGATAACGGCGATGCCGGCCGCGCACCCTTTGCAAGGGTCGCTCATCGAGATTCAAAGTCGACCAGACTCCTCCAATTGGCTGACCTACTGACGGGTGCGATCGCGTGGCACAAGAACAGCCACGATGCTGTTCCGAACTGCAGTGCAGCAAAGTCATCGCTTGCTGACCACGCTGCAAAAGCCGTTGGATTGAGGAGACTGGGCAATTGCACATCGAGATCCGAACGCCGCTTGGGCGTATGGAACTTCGCGTTGCAGCGACGTGGAAGATAGGGCGCCCGGCAGTCTAGACCCTTGGGCCGCGGCCGTTGCCGTTTCCCCTACTCTGGGCAGGGGCTTCGACTGCCGGGGGCTGCCCGAATCTTATCCCATGAGACATGAACGTCAAGGACGGCCGTCGGAGTCTGCATACCGGCCGTCTCAGCGCGTGCGAGAGCGAGGTAAGCCAGCATCCCGCCATCTCAATCGGAGAGAGACGTCATGGCTCACGCCCCACAATGCGCGGCAGATCAAGCGCGCTCGGATCGCTTGGAAGACCTTCTTGCGCTCGCCGTTGCCCTCCTGGCCGACGAACGCGGGATCTCGATCGAACAGGTGCGGGAGCGCCTATGGAGGCCAGCGCCAGTTCAAGCACTCGTCCCGCAGGCGCCGACTCGTCTGCTGAGGAGAGAAGAGGTCGAGAGCCGTACCGGGCTTTCGACCTCGACAATCTACCAGCGGATGCTCGACGGCAAGTTCCCCAAGCCAGTTCCTTTGGGCGAAAAGGCCAGGGGCTGGGTGGAAAGCGAGGTCGACGACTGGATTGGCGCGCGTATTGCCGCAAGAGGGAACCCCAAGTGAGCTGTGCGGAAAAGGTCTACCTGACCGAAGAGGTTGCCATCCTCGTCGCCATGGCGCGCGAGGGCGAATGGCTCTGCGCTGACGCCTGCGCGTTCCTGCTGGGCATGCTGACGCCGAAGGGCAAGGTGAACCGCCGCGGCTTCCTGGAGCGCGTGGCGGTGCGGACCAGCTTCCCCAAGCCCCTGCAACTCGGTGGCGAGAAGAAGTGGAAGCGATCGGAGGTCATGGTCTGGGCCGATGACGAGCGTCGGATCGCCAGTCGTCGCTAAGCACTCATATCCCAAATTCTGGGGCACAACTCATCGCTCATATCCCAAATTTGGGGGCATGTCGAAGCGTTCTCCAACCACTCTGATCAGGTGGCCAGTCACTGCGATGGCATTAGTGATGCAGTAAAGATCTGTATCACTAATGTACAGATGGCCAATCACCCCGGCATTAGTCCTGCATATCGGATATGTAGGACTAATGTACAGATGACCAGTCACTCCGCTCCCCTCGCCACACAAACGCCGAGTGCGAGAACCAACTCATGAGTGCGATCCCATAAACGGGGGCATTGCGATCCCCAGTCACTCTGTCCGTTGCCTAGGCTGGATCGGAGTACCCAGCTGGGCTACTAGGTGATGCGAGCGCATACTCCGCCGGGAATCCCACTGGAGGGCTCACATGCGTAGTGCGCTGCTCATCGCTTTGCTGGTAGCCACCCTTACCGGTTGCATCGGGACATCCAGCAAGGTGGCCAGGCCCAACGCCGCCGCCACCGGCTCCAAGCTCTGGTACACCGTGGACAATCCGGGCGGCATGACGCCGGAGGGCATGCAGGTCCTGCGCGCTCGCCTGGACGAACGCTTCGTGGCGGTGCGAGCCGCGGAAGGCACGCACGGCGCCGTGCACGTCAAGGTGACCGTGACCGCCTACCGCATGCGCCACGGCGCCGCACGGGCGCTTGTCGGAATCATGGCCGGCAAGGACACGGTGCTGAGCACGGTGCAGGTTCTGGATCCGGCCACCGGCCAGGAGCTGGGCCGGCTCAACGTCGAGTCCGGGAATGCGACTGCGGTCGGATCGGCCGGCGGGCTGCTGCGAGGCCACGCGGACGAGATCGCCGACTTCGTGCTGAAGGGCGGCGCGCCATCCCAGCCAGGAACCCCGGTGCACGAACCGCCGAAACCTGGCCAGATGCAATGGAAGCCGCGGCCTGTCCGGTAAGCACTCGTGCCCGGCGCCCCGGCTCAAGGGGCGCATGACGCGGCTGAGCGACCGTACCGGTCCCGCGCTGGGCGATGCCAGCATCCGGCAGAACCGCTGTCACGTTCAAGCCAGACAATGCCGCCGCCGGCTGTAGGAGTTGCCCTACCCGTTGCGACGCCGACGATGGCGTGGACGGGCTTGTAGACCGACTCGGTTAGCGTCGCGCCAGGCCAACACCTCGCCGGCGACCCAGGTGGCCGGCCGTACGGTCAGCCGGACCGGGAAGTCCGGCCGGCAGGCAACCTTCTCCAGGACCGTCCTCGGCGCCATGCCCAGCAGAAGGCCAACTTCCTCAGCGCCGATCGCCCGTTCGGCTGAAGGAATCGTCGGAGGGACTGCAGTCGGACCGTCGCCGAGCTGGCTGACCACCTTTCGCACAGCCGCTGCGGTGATGGCTTCCACCTGATCCGTGGGGCGGGTACCAAAGGCCTCCGGCCAGGACTCCACGTAAACCTCGATCCTAAGAACGGCGTGAGGCTTGCTTTGCGTAGAGGCTGGCATAGATGCGGTCTTCGCGCGTGGATGGAATGGGGTGGTGCGATCTGAAGTGGCGATTGCGCCACTGCCGGCACTCGTGGGCACGCGGCGAGGATTGCGCCAGGACCCAGCGCTCGACGAAGCGCTTCGCCTGCGCGACGCTGGCGGCCTTGGCTTGGAATTCTTTCTGCCAGTACTTCAGCTTCGTCGTTCCGTCGGGCTTGATGCTGGCCACGCAGCCATAGCGCAAGTACAGGTGGCTGCTGCCATCGGAGGCATCGGCCCATCGGAAGGAATCTGGGAGAGGCATGGGCCCATCGTATGCGTCGAGATCGCACCGACTGAGATCGTAAGTCGTGTCGCAGGCGGTGAGACGGCGGAGCGAAGAATGGGCGCATGCCTACCTACCTGACGCCCTCCGAAGCCAACGTGCTCGTCGATGCCATAGAAGCGAGCCTCCCTTCCCTATACGCCACCGTCCAGCCATCTGATCGGCAGGAAGCATTTGCTGCGGAAGCCAATGCCATCTTGGACTTGGTCGAGCCGGAGCATCAGCTCCTGGTCTTCGAGCGGCTGGAATCACTGGTGATCCAGACCGATGGGTTCGCGCGTCCCCTGGCTGCGAACGGCTAACACGGGTGGCGGTATATTCGACCGGTCTTACAGAGGGCCCGAGCCGATGTGCTACTCCGCCATGATCCAGGCCGACTACACCAGGTACGTACGTGAGTACGGCGCCACGATGAGCCTTGAGGACTTCGTCATGAACATCTGGTCGGCTCCGGACCGCGCGAAAAAGAAGCGCCGGCCGAAGGCGATGGAGGACTGGTTCCGCACGCTGGCCGACCCCAAGGCGCAGGAGATCTGGCACGAGATCCTGCGCCAGCGCGCTGAGCGGGAAACTGAGCTGCAGCAGGAGCTGTTCAAGCAGAAGAAGCGCCAAGCCGATGCTGAGCGCGCGCTCCAGACCAAGGTCACGAAGAAGGCGCAGGAGGATCTGCGCATCTCGACGGACAAGATCAGCAAGCTGAAGCTCGATCTCGATGACCTGCAACGCACCGAGCCGAAGGACCGCGATGCTCGGTTCTTCCCGGGCAACTACGCGCCGGTGGTCGTCGTGGAGAACGGAAAGCGGGTCATCAAGCCGATGCGCTACCAGTGCCGGCTGCCGGGCTGGACGGAGGCGCTGGAGCGAAAGTTTCCGGGAACATACAACGCGCGCCGCGACAGCATCCCGAAGACGTGGGACAAGCTCTTCGGGCACCGACACGGCGTCATCATCGTCAACTCGTTCTTCGAGAACGTCGAGCGCCACAACATGGAGCATCGCGAACTCGCAGACGGTGAGAAGCCAGAAAACGTGGTCCTGGAATTCCGGCCGAAGCCAGAGCAGGACATGGTGATCGCCTGCTTGTGGAACGAGTCGCCAGACGGTGACGAAGCGCTCCTGTCCTTCGCGGCCATCACCGATGATCCTGCGCCAGAAGTCGCTGCCGCTGGCCATGACCGCACGATCATCCAGATCAAACCCGAGCACATTGAGGCTTGGCTGACCCCCGAAGGACGGTCCGTCGAAGAGCTGCAGGCCATTCTCGACGACAGGCCCGATGCCTACTACGAACACCAAGTGGCGAAGGCGGCATAACGCGGCACCTATCAGCCCACCAATGCTGTCTCCTTCGAGCCTGTATGTCGACGGATCAGGTGCACAGCCCGTTCGATCGGGGAAACTTGCATGAATCCGGTGTTGTACGCGACGCGCATGTCGCCGATCGGCTGTCCATGCTTGTCGATCACACTCTCGTACTCAATCTTGAAGCTCGATACCACACCGACGATGCGGAGGTCGCGGTCTCTGCTCAATCCATAGGTGAAGACTGGGCCACCAGAAAAACCTTCATTGTTCGTGGCGTCTACATGCAGCACGCCATCCTTTAGATCCATTGCGGACAGAACGCCCTTCTTCACGTAAGCCATTGGCAACTGCTTGAGCAGCCCACCAGAGCTGACGAAGGATTTGTAGGGAAATCCTAGGAAGTACACGTCTCGGCCGGCGCTGAGGCCCTCAATTCCTAGATCGATGGGCAGAAAGTTTCGCTTGGCCAACACCGGGTCTGTGATTTCAAAGACCGCGATATCAGCGCCAGGGATCGTGCCAATGAAGGTCGTTCTCATCACAGGCCAGCCCTTGCCTTCCAGATGGAATAGCACTGTCGGATCACTGCTTCCGCACATGAGGTGCGCCGCGGTAATCAGATAGTGCTTGCCGTCTATCGTTATCTCAAAGGCTGATCCGTACTCACCAATCTTGATGAAGTACATGCGCATGTATAGGTCGGCCCTGACCACAGTTCACCCCAGCACTTAGATCTCGGTGCCTGGATATTAGCCCAACGCGCCCGGTACACCGGGGGCTGAGGCATTGGTCCCGGGTCATTCGCTACAGTGCGCCCTCGTCCCGCACGATGATCTCACCCCGCGTGAGCTGCGCCACCAGAAGCCGGCCGCCAATCGGAGAGTCGGAATCTTCCGCTTTGACCTCCGCGACCTGCGCCCTGGCGACTTCTCGGAGCCAGGCATTCCGATCTGGCACGCGAAGGCCTGTCAGGTCCCGCTTGAACTCGGGCGAGACGATCCCTGTCTCCATGCGCTTGAGCATGAAATCGGGGTCACCGCTTCGGCGTGTCACATTGAGCCCGATGAACTGCTCCTCTTGCTCCGAATATCCGACCACGACGAGTTGGATGTTCTCGAAATGGTCCGCGGGGACGGCATGTGCTTTGCACTGTTCCCGGTATGCAGCGAACTGGGCGCGCGCCACCTGCAGTAGGTTGCCCCTTATCGCATCGAAGTCGTGCGTCTGAAGAGCTGTCAGATACCAGTTGAAGACCCAGTGCAGGAACGTGCGCTCGCCGCGCGATGCGAACACGGCGCCCGCGCTCGGCAAGATCAGCATCTTGTCGCCATGAAAGAATGATCCGCTTGCCACCCCGCGGAACTCCGTGTCGACGGCAACAAAGGCGGCCTTTTCCTCCAGCACAACATTAAGCAGGCTCATTCGAATCCTCCACCTTGGGGGTAGGCAGGAAACTGGGTTCCATCTCCGATCCCTTGCGCTCGCCGATTATATAGCCGACCTGGCCGTTGCCGCCGAAGTAGATGTCGATCGCTGCGCCCACGATGGGCAGGACTTGTCGTGCCATTAGCTGATCCTCCGGCTGCGTTGAAGGCTCCGATCGACTTCAGTGCCGATCTGGACCCGGGTATGTCGTTCCACGCGACCCTCAACGGCCACGTTGATGACGGTGGGCGCGCTGCGCCGCTCCGAGCCTCTGGCGCGCTGCATGCTCTCCTCGTGCGGCAGGACCGTGCCGGCCGTGCGCGGCTGGAACCACTCCGGGCCCTGCTCGCCGACCCAGTAGCCGCGGTTCGCCAGGACGTCGCCACCACCGGCGCGTGATCCGCCGAAGGAGCTGAAGATGCTGGCCAGGCCCGCCAGCCAGCCGCCCTCACCGCCGCCGGCAGCGCCGCCGTTCGTGGTGCCCATCTGGCCGAAGAGCTGGTCGACCCAGTTCTGCGCGATGCGCTCGGCGATCATGGCCGAGATGTTGCTCAGCATGTCCTCGAAAGCGTCGCCGATGGACTTCGTGCCCGTCAGCACGTCGCTGAAGAAGTCCTGGAACTCGCCGCGCCAGCCGTCCATGAAGTCCGCCTGCTCAGCGTTCTCCATGATCTTGCGGTTCGTCTCCGCGATGGCGTCGCCGTACTTCTGGATCTGCTCGGTGTCCAGGCCGCGCAGCTGGATCGCTGTGGCGCGCTCGGCGTTCGTCAGCTTCATCAGGTCCAGCTCGAACTGCAGGTCCTTCAGGAGCTGCCGGCCGGGCTCCAGGCGCTCCTGGATGGCTTCCACGTTGCGCTCGTGCTCCTTCCGCAGGTTCTCCTGGGCACGGGTCAGCTCGTCGCTTCCGATCGCGCCCTTTGCCGCCAGCTCGTTCAATTCCTCCAGGTCCCGGGCGTAGCGGTAGTTCGCGTCCGCCACCGGGCCGGACAGCTGCGCCGCCCAGGCCTCGAATTGCGTACGCGCGCGCTCCTCCTCCTCCAGCAGCTTCGCCAGCGCCTCGCGGTCTGCGATCAGGGAGTCGGCCAGGGAGTACGGGGTACGGCTGGACTTGCCGCCTCCTTTGCCACCACCGCCGGATCCACCTGCGGGGGCCGCCGCCGGCGGGCGGATGTTCACCTGCACGCCACGCCCGCGGCCGTTGCCGGTGCCGCTGGACTGGTAGTTCAGCAGGGCATCGATACGCCGCACCTCGTCGACCATGGCGTCGTACGCGCTGAAGTCGCGCCCGCCGGTCAGGCGCTCCAGCAGGTTGCCTTCCTCCTGGCGCCACTGCTTGCCCAGGTCGATGTTCGCCTGCAGCTGCTTGCGGCGCTCCTTCAGCGCTTCGCTGCTCGCATCTCCCAGCGCCAGGCTGCCAGAGCCCAGTTGGGCCACCTGGCGCATCTTGTCGACCCAGGTGATGGCATTGGCCGCAGCGTTGGCCACGTCGGCCATGTCACGCACCAGGTTGGCGAAGGCGTTGCGGGTGGCCGACGACTCCAGGGTGGCCGTCAGCGAGTTCACGCCATCCTTCAGCCCCTTGAAGCTGCCGGCATCGCCCTCCAGGAGGTCCCCGGCGGCGTTCTTCAGCGCTTCGAAGGCGCCGCCCAGCGTGTCGCGCGCGGCCTTCGCTGATCCGCCGAACTGGGTCTCCAGCTCCTTCAGGATGATGCGCTGCGCTTCCGCCACCCGGCCGGTCTCGCTCAGCGTCTCGATCACCTTGCGCTGGTCCTTGGAGAACTGCACGCCGGCCTCGGCCAGCTGCGAGACGCCCTTTACCGGGTCGTTCAGCGCCTTGCCGACCATCTGGGCCGCGGAGTTCAGGTCCTTGTCCAGGGCGGTGGCCATGTCCAGGACCGCCTGCGTCGCCTCCGGGAAGACGTCCCGCCCGATCTGGGTGAAGGTCAGCAGCAGCGACTGCGCGCCGGTGATGGCCTCGTCGCCGTACGTGGAGAGCTTCTGCAGCTCGCCGGACATCGCCAGGATCTCGTCGGCTGCCAGTCCGGCCGCGCCCTTCGTGGACTTCAGGACCGCGTCCAGCTGGGCCTGCGCCTTCTCGGCCTCGATGGTCGACTTGATCACCAAGGCCAGGCCCGTGGCCGCCACGCCGGCGCCCGCTGCGATCGCGGTGCCGATGACCTTGCCCGTCGCCTGGAAGGACTTGGCCATCTCGCGGTTACGCTTCTCGGCCCGCTTGCTGTCGGTCTCGAAGGAGCCCGTCCTGAGCAACAAATCGATGACGATTGAACCTGCCGTGGCCATGTCAGTTCCTCCGCTTCTTCGGACGACCCAGCCAGGGCCGCAGGTAAGCGATCTGGGCGGTCACATTGCCCCGCATCGCTTTCATGTACAGCGCATCCATCACATCGAGCGTTGCAGCTGGCTCTGACCGGAGGAACGCCGCCGCTCGCAGCCGGAACTTCATCGGGACCGCTTCCGAGTTCATGGCCGCCTTGAGCCACTTGTCCGGATCGCTGGTCAGCAGCGACGGGTCGCTGACCAGCAGGGGTGCATCAGGTTTCCGTCCCGCTCCGCGGCGGGCGCCGCCGGCGTTGCGGCGAGGCCCGCCTGAATTGGCACGGGGTCCACCCGAGTTCGCCCGGGGTCCACCGCTTCGTCCCTTCACTCCTGCCATGTCATTTGCTGCTGCTGAATTTCTCGATCAGAAAAAAAGTTGCGCGTGAGGTGGGCGGCCGGTGTCCGCGCATGGGGTCCTGGACTTTTCACCTACCCCCCCGGGGTCCAGGCCAGCCATCGACACCGACCGGCACTCGTGTCGAATCGCTCGCCTCGCGTGCTGTCTTCACCTTGTGGCAGTCCTTGTTGATCGCCCTCAGATTGCTCAGGTCGTCCGTTCCGCCGCGGCTGAGTGGCACGATGTGGTCGACCTCATCGGCGAGGTAGCGCTTGCCACCGCAGTCCTCGCACTGGCAGAGGTACTGGTCGCGGAGAAGGACCTGTTCTCGTTTGCGGCGCCAGGGCCTTCCTCCGCGCCCTTGGCCATAGCTGGCCTGCGGCTTGGGACCGGTCGACAGGCTGCTGCCAAGAGAGGGGATGCGTGGCTTGAGGGCCTTGAGCCTCGCCATCAGTGCGCCCTCGGGTCGGGGATCATTCCGATGGCGCTGGCTTCTCGCCCGGCGACGTCTCGCATGGTCACTCGCAGGAAGCGCGCACCGAGGCCCGGGGTGTCGCAGGCGATGTCTGCGACCTGTTCGTTTCTGGTGAGCCCGAGAGTCTTTGCCGCCGCGTCGCAGGCAGTGCCAAATGCGGTGGCCATCGCTGAGGCTGCCCGGTTGCCATTCACCCGGACGAGGGACTGGTCCAGCAGCATCACGACGTGGTCGCGCGGGCAGCCCCGCACGAACGTCTCCTGGTCCGGCGTGAGCTTGAGCCAATCGCCGTCCGAGTCCATGCACGCAATCTGGTCGGCCGTGAGCCTGATCTGGTTCATTTCGCGTCCTTCCCCTTCCGCACTGCCACGTGCCAGTCGTGCGAGTCGCGGTCTGGGGTCTCCTGCGTGTCGCGCAGTGCCCACCAGATGCTGCCGTTGTGGGTATAGGCGTCGCCGCGCTTGGCGGACTTGCCCTGCTGCCAGTAGCCCCGGTAGCGGAACCCGCTGGCCATCACGTCGGCCATGTCGGCCTCAAGCCGTTGGACCCGCTCTGCCATCTCGGCCATCGAGTCGAAGGCCTCGGCGTCCAGCGACTTCGAGATCTTGACGTGCTCGATGCTGGCCAGGCGCCTCTCCATGTCGATCAGTCGACTGATCAGCGCATGTATGGCGAGGCTCGCGAACTTGGCCAGCAGCAGACCCCTCTGGATCCTGTCGGGCGACTTGCGATGGCGGACCAGCCACTTCTTCGTCGTGTCCGCGCAGCTCTGCAGGATCGACTCGCCATCGATGCCCATTCTCGTATCGACTGCTTTGACCTTGAAGCGAGCCATCACTGCGTCTCCCGCGTGTTGATTCGGACTGCACCGGGATGGCCGGGAATCGGTCCCTTACGCGCTGGCGCGGCAGCGGTAGAGAGTGCCGCGGAAGCCGACCGGCTGATCTTGGCGGCCGGGTCAGCAGGGATGGTGACCACCGAGACTTCGAGTAGGCTCCAGGAGGTGAAGCGCATGCCGCCGCCCGGCAGCGGGTCCCAGTCATCCGCCCGGAAGCCGATGCTGTAGGAATCGACGAGCCCGGCCTCGATCATCCGCCAGGCTTCGTCAGCCTTGCCGATGCCCTCAGCGAGCTCCGCTGTGATCCAGAGGCCGTCGCTCTTCGCCTCGATCGTTCGTACCCAGCCGATCGGCTGATCGTGCTTGTGCTGCCAGAGCAGCGGCACAGGAAGCGTCCAGCGGCCTCCTTTGGGTTCGACGATGTCGCCCATCCGGTCCACGCCACCGCTGTTCGCGACCCCTCGAATCGTCCGCTTGCCATTGCCGACGAACTTGGTGATGTTCGAGAGCTGTACGTTCCCGCGCTTCACCCGGTGGGTGGCGCCGGCGCTAACGGTCGGCCCCGTGAACCTCCGCTCCTTGATGGCCTCCTCGACCGCGTCGGCTTCGCTGACGCCCAGCAAGCTGTATCCCAGGCCGGAGGCGATCTCGCGCGCGATCAGGTGGTAGAGCGGCGATGCGACCGCCTCCTGCAGGAAGACCGGGTCGCCCTGCGGTGGCTGCCCACACTTGGCGAGCACCTGGTCGAGTTCGCGGCGGCGCACCTTCCCGCGCACCCATCGGCAGTACTTCGCGACGAGCTCCGCTTCAGCGGCTGACAAGCGGCGCGCCTGCTGGCTCGAACGGATGACGCTTTCCAGCCGCAGCCGGGCGGCGGCGCCGGAGTCGAAGAGGGAGGAACGGCTCATGCCGGCCAGTCTGGACAGCTGGCGCGTGCATTACGGCGTCGAAGAGGGGTGGAAGGGGGCGTAAGGGAGACGGAGAGCGACGCGAATTTCAGGCAGCGAGGTTTGCCGGGGTGGCCAGGGACTCCAGCCAGAGCGCGAGGTCGTAGATCCGGATCGTCCGCTTGTGCCGGCCGCCGCCGGCCTGATAAACGAGCACGCCCGATTCGGCCAGCCGCTTGTTGAAGCCCTTCGAGCTCATGCCGATCAGCTTGGCACCGTCGTCGACGCCGACCCTGTTGTCCGGGCTGATCCAGAAGCCAGCATCGCGTGCCGCGGCCAGTAGGACCTGCGAGGTGCGCGCCGCGCGCTCGTGCAGACTGTCTGCCGCATCAACCATGGAGCGCTCCAGCGAAGGGTCGTCCCGCGAATTGTGGATGCGCGAAAAGAGGGTCGGCGGCCGGTGTCCGTGGAGCCGACCTGGAAACGTGCCGATCCCCCCCCCCGCGTGTGGTGGTCCGCTTGATAGGGCTTCCGGCGAGCGTCATGCTCCACGCACTGGAGGGGCCATGAACGAATTCTGCATTTACCTCGACTGGGCAGGTTGGAAGCCGGAGGTTTGGACCGGGATTCTGCAAGCCGTGGTCGCTGGCGTCGCGATATATGCCGCTGGTCGCCTCGCCACTAGGCAGCATCGAATGCAGATTGCCCAGCGCGTTGGGGCGATCGTCGCTCTGCTCGCTCACGTCGCAGACTTGGTCGATGGCTACTCGCAGGACTCGAAGAAATCGATCGGCGGCACTGGGCCGACCCACTGGACGGCCGGTCAACTCAATGCGGCCCGAGAGGCGCTCGGAAGGATTGCAGTTCATGACCTGCCTGACGAGATGCTGGTTGATCCGGTGCTGAGCGCGACCGATGCCGCATCCGACTTTTGCGCTCTGTTGGGAAAGGTGATTGAGCATTGCCAGTTGAACTTTCCGCTCACTCAGGCAGAGGCCGATCGGCTTGAGGTCTACGCGGGGAGGGTAGGCCAGGCATACGCCGACGCTGTCGAGGTGGATAGGCGGTACCGTCCGCTTACCCGCGAGCAGAAGAGGGTGATGCACTAGCGTCACGCAGCAAGCCGGCCGTCGCGCATGGTGATCGTGCGCTCTCTCCATGCGCCTTGGGTGTGGATGCGAACCTTGACGGTGCTTTCGGGCTCTTCGAAGGCCGGACCTCCATCGAGCACGGCCTTGCCTCGCTGGCTCTCGCCGGTGAGCACCAGCTGTGGCCCCGTCTCGCGGAGGCGGTCGGCGATGCGCTCTCCGACCATGCCCGGGAACTGCGCTGCAGTGGCATTCGCCGCGACCAGCGTCGGAAGCTCCTCGCGGTATCGGTAGTCGACCAGACCGAACAACTCGCTGTGGTCGAAGTCACTTGCATCGCGGACGCCGGCGACCTCGTCCAGTGCCAGGAAGGGCGCATCGCGCAGGCTGTCGACCGCCTCGCGCCGCGGGTCGCCCTTGGCGCCGCCGATGCCCGCCTTGAGGGAAGCCAGTGCGTCGGGCCAGGTGACGTACACCGGGCCGCGGTAGACCTTGCAGGCCTCGTTGATGATCGCCGCGAGCGCTAGCGTCTTGCCGAGCCCAGGCGGACCGATCAGGACCATGCCTGCACCCGCCTCGTAGCGGCCCCGGATGTCGCTGCAGTAGGCCTGCACGGCTGCCCGCAGGGACTTGGCGCTCGGAGAGAGTGGCTGGATGCTGGCCGGCACCGCACACCAGTAGCGCGAGGGAATGCCGCTGGAGTGCTTCCAGTGCTCGTAGCGCTGATGCGCAGCCTGGATGTCTCGCTCCGCGCGGCGGTACTCGCGATCGCATGCCGGACAGTGCCAGTCCATCCGGTGGCCGCGCTCGCCGATGCGATCAGGTCCGTACTCGATCTCGTGCTCAGGGCACGTCCAGATGCGCGGGGTGTTTTCGGTGTTGTCCGTCATGCGGCGTCCTTCAGGCCGAATCTGGCCAGCTGTTCTGCGTTGGCGCGCTCGATCTCTTCCTCTGTCCTGGCATCGCGCTCGATGGCCCCGACGGACGTGGAGTTCGCCCGCTGCCACTCGTCCTTCCAGCGGGTCTGGTTGAGGTAGGTCGAGGCGTGGGGGATGAACTTCGGATCCTTCCAGTGCCCCGGGTCCGCGATGCGGGCTGCTACGTCGTGCAGGATCCGATCAGCCTGGGGATCGAGCTGTTGGCGCTTCCAGCTCTTCTCGGCTGCCTGCTTTGCATCCTTCCTCGGATAGATCTTCCAGAATTCCGAGAAGCGGTCACCAGGACGAGAGTTCGTCTTGAAAGCAGGTTCTATGGAACTGGTTGCTTTAAAAGCAGGTTCGGGGGACATGGGTGTCCCTACCCCAGGTGACACCGGCGTCCCTACCCCAGGGACACCCATGTCCCTACCTGTGGGGACATCCGTGTCTCTACAGGTAGTGTCATCCACGTCCCTACCTGTAGGGACATCGGCGTCCCTAGCCAGCGCGCCCAATCCATACCGATTCGAGGTCGTTCGCGTACCGCTTTCGCGGGTCAGGTAGCCCAAGCCGACCAGCTTCTCCACGCACCGGAGCACGTGCCTGCGGCTCACTCTTGCGTCGGACTCGATGGTCGTCAGCGCTGGCCAGGACTGACCGTCGACGTTCATGCGCTCCAACACCACGAGCAGCACTGCGACGTCGGACCTGGCAAGTGCAGGGTCGGTCGCAGCGCGGACAGCGAGGCGCCAGCGGCGAACGAGTGGGCCGTCACTGGCCATTCGTGCGTTGCTCCTCCCGTCGCAGTTCCTCGCCCAGCCGCAGAACCGTGCGCCTGGCGCCTTCCAGGTTCATCGCCAGCAACTCGCATCTGACCGGCGTGGCGTCGCGCGCCAATTCGGCCATTTGCGCAGCCAGGCCGTCGCCGGCGTCTGGCAGCACTTTCCGGATGTGGTCAGTGACCTCGCTCATGCGGCGATCCTCCCGAGCGCGGTCATGATGACCTTCACGTTGTGAATCACGTTCTCCATGGATTGCTTGACCTCCGGCGTATCAGCGCCCAGCTTCACCTGATCGTCCATGAGGTTGTGGGCGTCGGTGTTTTGCACGAGGAGTGTGCGCAGGTGTGCTCGGCCCTTCTCAGTCTTCGCCAGCTGAAGCATCGTTCGGGCCTGCTTGCGGGTGATTCGAGAGATCGCGGTCATCACCAGACCCCCGCCTCAACACCCATCCTGTTGGTGATCGTGATGCCAGCATCGATCAGCCACGTGGCGCGGTTGTAGACGTGACGACGATCCTGTTCCGATGACTGCGAATCCAGACTGTTGAGGTCGTCGAGTGCACTCTCCAGCAGCGCCTTCATCTGCCCGATCATCGGACAGATCCCTGAGGACGTTTCCTCGCGCTGCACTGGCGGCATCGCAGCAGCCAGTTCAAGTGCCAGGACCTTCAACTCCGTTGGTGACAGGCGCCGCGGCATAGATCCCTCTTCACGCAGGATGTGGGTCAGTTCTTCGGCCAGATGCGGGTTCATGCGTGCATCCCCCTTGCCGCGCGGTAGGCGTTGAGCCAGCGGTACGCCGTTGCCTTGTGCAGCCCGAACCGCTCCATCGCGCGCTGCGCGCTCAGGTGACGCTGCTGGTCGCACCAGTCTGCGAACCGGATTGCTGCCTCGAAGGTCGTCCCCGCATGCATCACTTCCGCGGGGTCGCTGCTGATGTTGCTGTGCTGCTGTACGATCTCGCTTGCCATTGCTCGTTCCTCAGAAACGGGTTGTGGTTTGCGGCTCGTTCCGGTCCTACCCGGGGCGGGCCGCGCTTGTCTCAAGCTGCTGCGGCCGCTCGGCTGTCGGTCGTCTCGACGATCGTGCCGTTGATGTACGAATCGAGATCTTCGATCCGGTAGAACACCCGCCCACCGATCTTCAGGTAGCGAGGGCCCCTGCCTTCGTGGCGCATCTTGTCCAGGGTGGAAACGCTAAGGCCCAGGTACTCGGCGGCTTTCGGTCCACGAAGCCGGCTGGGGGCCTGGGAGGCGGTCGTTCGGCTCATCCTTCTCTCCAATTTGGCGAATTGCGCGCCTCGTAGTGGGGCGCGAGGAAAGGTATACTCCCTTTTTGGCGAATTGCAAGCCTCGTAGTGGGACTAGGGAAAATGGCGGAAAAAAAGAACAAGCCGGCGAAACGCGGGAGAAAGCCGGCACCCCCCGGTGCCAAGCTGACTCAGCTCACGATTCGCCTGCCTCCCACCCAGCGGCTTGGTCTGCAGTTGCTGGCCAGAGATCGCGGCATGTCCGTTAGCCAGGCGGTTGAATTCGCGCTAGGCACCCTGCTTAGGGAGTATCGGTTCGAAGGAACCAATATCGAGGACTTCGTGTTCCGCTGGGGGCCGCGAGAGAAGTTGGGCATGGGCGCTGCCGGCCGAGGCGAGGCTGAGGCGCTCGCGGAGCAGGTGGTGAATTCCTATCCGCTCTTCGTCCTCTTGTTGCCCGAGAGGTTGCGACTGCTCAACGAAACATTCTTTGTTTCAGTTGTGGAGTTTTTCGGAGTTCGCACGCCGAAAGGCCTCATGGAGTTCGGCCTTGAAAGTGGCATGACCGAGGAGCTCTGGTTGCACAGCCAAGTGGCTTTCAGGCGCGGGAGCACTCCGGAGGAAGCTGCTGAAGAATGGAAAGTGATGATGGATAGCCTCTCGCCGCCATGAGCGCCTTCGAGAAATTGACGCGCCCGCGCATGCGCGGCCTGAAAGCCGGCGAGTCGCTGAGCGAGCACGGCATCATCTTCACCAGGCTCGCGAACGGCGACGGCCGCTGGTCCGTCAACGTCATGGTGAACCGGCAGCGTCACCACCAGGTCGTCGGTCTGGAATCCGAGGGCTACACCCGCACCCAAGCCGAGGACGTAATCGCGTCCCTGAAGGCGGCGAAGCGCTCCGCAGCGCACGGCGTGCAAGGCAGCAAGGCGCCGGTCTCGCAGACTCTGGCCGCTGCAGCCGATGAATACCTGGCCTACCTGCGCAAGCACGACGGCAAGGACCTCAAGGCGAAGGAGATGCGCTTCCGCGAGCATCTGAAGCCGCACCTTGGCCACAAGCAGGTCGCGCGCCTGACCGACGACGACTGGCTCGCGTACGTGGCGAAGCGGAAAGGGGAGGGCGCCAGCCCGGGCACAATCAACCGCGAGCGCTCTGCGCTGCTCCACATGCTCAACACGATGCGCCGGCGTCGGCTTCTCTCTGCGGCGCCGCTCCTGGCGCGCCAGCGCGAGCCGGAGGGCAAGCTGGTCTACCTGACGCCGGCCGAGTCCCAGCGGCTGCTGCGCGCGGCGCAGAACGACCAATCCGACCACGCGCACCCCTTCATCATGATCGCGCTGTACACCGGACTGCGGCACAGCCCGATCCTCAACCTGCGCGTGCGAGATGTCGACGCCGATCGCCGGATCCTCTGGATCGGCCAGGACAAGGCGGGCAGGCGCGAGCAGCCGATGCCGCAGGTCCTCGCCGATTACCTTGCTGACCTCACGGCGGATCGCCACCCGGACGAGCTGATCTTCAGTTCCTCGCGCGCCGAGTCGGGCAGGGTGTATCAGATGAACTCGATCTTCGCGCGGTGCGTCGAGCGCGCGGGCATCAGCAAGCATGTGACACCGCACACCATGCGCCATACCGCGGCGACCAACGCTGCACATGCAGGACTGGACGCTGCGACCATCCAGGCGATGGGTGGCTGGAAGACTCGCGCGATGGCCGAACGGTATACTCACGCGGCTTCGATGCGGGACGCGATGGACACGCTGCAGAACCGGCTCTCGGGACGCAGGGTTACACCGAAATTACACCGGCCTTCGCGCCGGTCAGCTTGAAACCCTTGTCGGGCCTATAGCTCAATGGTTAGAGCAGAGGACTCATAATCCTTTGGTTCCAGGTTCGAGTCCTGGTGGGCCCACCAATTGCTTCAATCACTTAGGTGTGTTCTGTAAATCATAGTTTGGCCGGAATGGCCAAACTATGATTTGCGAGAAGCATAGCTTGGCCGGTTGGGGTCGGAATTGGCCCGATCCGAGTCGTGCGTCGCGGACAGGGCGGGTATCCAGAATTGCTGAATCGCCTGCCGAAGAACCTCCTTGGGGAGGCCGGTCTCCTTGATCAGGTCGGCCAACAGCCCCTTCCGCGACAAGGGCTTCGAGTGTCGCTGGTGCCAAGTCTGTATCCCCTTAAAGGTGGCTTCCCGCGCTTGGGTCTTCTTGCGATTACGTTCTGCAACCAAATGCGCTTTCCAGTTCAAGGCGAGCCGGCGAACGAGAGTCGGGAAGTGATAGCGCATCGCCCCCACCGTCGTCTCATTATCTCGCGAGATCTGCTCTAGGGAGTGTGGGACGCCGGTCTCGAGCACTTCCATCAGCTTGTTGCCAAGCGCTTCGACGTCCACCTTCGGTCCTCGCTTGCCGGGCTCCATGTGCGTTGGGAGCGGTTGTTCGGCAGCAAAACCAAAAGACTGAATGGTTGGGCAGTCTCCGTCGAGAAGCTCACTTATAGGCATTTCGAGCAGAAAGGCGATTCGCCGCGCGGTAGGCAGCGTGATCGGTTCGTCCGGGTCCGCGTAGCGAAGGCAGTCGTCTCGCGGAAGTTTGTTCCAAAGCTCCTGCTCTCGTTGACTTGCCCATGCCTCGCTGAAGATACGATCGATGAAGCGGTTGGCAGCGCCAGTCGGGAACGGGATGTCGCGATGGGCAATATCACCAACAAGTCGAATGAGATCCGGAGCCGAGGCCGTCGATCCGGTCAGCAGGACATCGTCATCGCTCACGCGGTCCAGTGGTGCTCCGCAATGCTGGCAAGCGCTGATTGCCTCCCAGCGATTCATTGGACGAGCAGGCCTCTGACATTGATGGCATCTGTTTCGCAAACGCAGATGATGTACGGAGCAAGCCTCCACGCCCTCAAGAAACCACGAGAGCTTCAGGTAAGCGGCACCGTCAGTCACCACTTGCTCGGACAGGCACGCTGGACACCATCGGACTGTTTGGGAGTAGGTGAAGGTGGAACGTTTGAGCGCGGGATATAGAGCCAAGAAGGTGCCTTGGGTCAACGTTTCGATTGGTTCCACGACGTGCTGGAGCACGCGCTCCAGTACCCTTTGTGTCGTCGTGTTTGGGCGAACCAACCCAGCAAATGGCTGGGATTGGATCCCTGCCGCCAAGTCAACTGTTGAGACCCCGGGGCTCGTAAGCATTATGCGCAGCAGATGGCCGGTTGTGATTCCATGTGCGGAAGCTAGGCGGACCAGATACGAAGGAACGGCTTCAACATCCGCAGTCCCGCTACCCAGCATTCGAAGTGGCAGCAGGCGCGTCATCAGGACCTTCCACCAGCCGCGCTACGCCGAGAGTTGCGCTGAAAAGGTCGCCCATTCTTCGCCCGGCCTTTCTTATCCTCCTTGCTCATGGGTGGAGTGCTGGGTTGCACTCCGCTGGTCTCATGAAGCCGCTTAAGGTCTTGTTCTCCCAGCAGTATCTCATCGAGCAGCTTGCTCTCCTGGAGAGCGGGAAGCCGATCCGCGAGTAGAACATCCAAGGAGAAGGCATTGAGACCGTCGCTCAGCATCGAAGCAAGGCAAGAGCGAAGCCATCGTGACAGCAATCCAACGCAGCCTAAGGAGCCGTCAAAGAGGACCTTGTTCCAGGTACTTAGCGATTCTCCAACCTCGAACTTGAGAGGTTCACTGAACTCACGGAGCACCTGCTCCCAACTGTCGACGTCCGAGGGAGTGGTTCGGTATCGACCAAAGTCCAGCGGACCTTGGCGACCAACCATGTGCGGGGCGAGGGCGAGAAGGGGTAGAAGCTTGTATGAGCCAGACAGGACGAGCTTTACCTTTGTCTTGTTAGCCAGACACTTCCAGGAATCGAGAACTCGAGCAGCTGCGGCATCTCCACCCGGGACGTACATGACATGATGAGCCTCGTCGATAACCAAATACTCGGTCTGCCTCAGTTCAAGTGCCCGCTCAAAAGCTTGTCGCAGTGTGGCTTCCGATGTCTTGTTAAGAAGTTGATCAAGCTTCAATCCCCACTGATCTTCGGGAGCGGGTATCCCATAGATTGGATGGTGAATAGCCTTCAGGCACGAAATCATGAAGTCCTTAGTGGAGAACTCGCCATTCTTCGCCGAGTTCTCTGCATCCACCATGACAGCCTTCATGGAAAGTGAGGCGTCGGGAATGTTGGGGGACCGTATCGCTAGGGCATCGCAGATGCAGCGCGACTTTCCGACACGGGGCGGGCCAACCAAGACCACCAGCTCGCCAGGGAGAATGGCGCGTAGCCGAGAGCCGATCTTCGTTCGAATGGAGACATAGCGTTTATGCTCGACCTTAGACGCCTTGATCTTGTCGATGGCATCGAGTATCCAGGAGGTTCTGGTCACCACTTGTGAGTCTCCAGCTTCTCGAGCTGACTTCTGGCTGCGGCCGCGAACAGGTCCTCAGCGCCATGATCAACAGCTGGAATGTCTGAACTGAACGGTGGTCTGGTCAGTTCGTCTTCGCTCGTTCGTCTGTCATCGGTGCTTCTGGACCGAACTGCCTGAACTAGTTTCCGGTCTGCATCAGCCTTCGCCGCCTCGCGCGCCCGTCCGCCGTCAAGAACCAAGACGCCTTCGACTGCCTGCCTAAGATAGGTCTGCGTGAGAAACGCAGGAGAGCGCGATGCAAGGCACGTGATCCATTCGTCTTGGACAAGCGCATAGATGCGATACGGATCCTCAGGATCGATTCTTACATCGATCGATTTGCGCCCCACGATTGATGAAAGCTTCGGGCTCCAGTAGTGGAAGGCGCCAATGTGGAGTCCGCGTTGCGGGTCGAGCGAGTACTTTCCGTCATCGACAGCGGAGGCGATAACGAATGTATCGTCGTAGGCCATCTTCCTGCCGGAGCAGCCGAATCGGTTGAGGCCGCGTTGCATTAGCACGATGGGAGATGAAAGGCTTGACTCGGTCGCGTAGTTGTCGAGCCATTGATTGAAAGTCAGTAAGTCGTCCCACAAGTCAAGAAGTGACAAGCATGCGAACCTCTCCGGCCGATGACTTCCTGAGACGCTTCGAATCTCCTTCATCGACACCTTGTTTCCTGGGCGCAACGACAGCCAGAGGTCTTTGAACTGGCCAAAGAAGCGCTCAGCTTCGCTTCCGAAGCGCGGATGTCCTGATGGGCGGAACATCAGATTGACGCGGCAATGGGCAAGAAGGCTGGAGAAGTAGACCGACTGAAACTCTGCGCCGTGGTCCACAATGATGGTTTCAGGTAGTCGACCATGAAGGCGCAGGCATTGCCGAATGATCATTGCGCAGTTTCGACGGCTCGGCGGCTTGAGCGTGATCCAGAACGCGAGGACTGACTTTGTGTAACAGTCTCTAAGCACAGTCAGCCAAGGCTGCATCGCATAGGTCATGCCGTTCGCGTCAAGTACTTCGCAGTACAGGTCGACGAGGTAGTGGTCGCAAGTGGCTAGCTCGAATGGCCGGGTCGGAAGTAGCGCGCGTTCGTCGACGTCAGAAGCTGCTTGGGCGGCATTCGCAGCGCGCTTTCCGCCGCGACCCATTGCCAGAATGTCCTTGACTTCGCCAAGAATTCTGTAGAAGGCGGGCTTCGAGATGTACTTGTAATGCGGATGGAAGTCCTCAGCCGCGGTCTTGTACAGGCGGTAAAGAGCGCTAGGCGTCGGGCGCATTTCGGAAGGCCAATGCCTGCGAATGACGTCCTCGGCGTATGCGAGAACGACTTCCGGTCGCTTCGCCTTCCGATTTCCTGACAGGTGGTACTTGGGCGTCACCGCTACGATCGGTGTGAGATTCTCTGCCTCTCCGTCCCGTATCTTCTGTCGCCAGCGCCGTGCACTTCGGTCTTTGGCTCCGTTGTCTAAGCTCTCCAGGATCGCTACAGCGAGTTTCATGTGCCGGGCTAGCGGCAAGTACCTGCGGCTCTCTTTGCCTGTCAGGTTGCCAGCCGAATTTCGGGACATCTGCTCCCATTCATCGAACACCGCTTCGTGTAGAAGTACGGGGTCCGAAGTAACGAAGCACGCGTCGGGCTCGGTTAAAGAGAAGCGAGAGAGATCTGTGAAGATCTTCCGATCGGCCATCAGGACGAGTAGCGGCGACAAATCCACCATGTCGAGTGCATTGGCTAGGGATGCCAGTGACATCACGCCTGCGTCTTGCAGATGGGTCAGGCACGAGCTGGTGAGAGATTCATCCGGGTGTGGTTCGTCGAGACACTTGAGCAGCAGGGCGATGTTTGCTGTCCGAAGCCTGCTCAGTTGCGATGTGCAAACAACCTTGTGGGGGAGCCCCAGCGATGAAAGACCTCGCTCAGCAGCGAGATCGCGATAGCTTTCTCCTTCAAGGATCCAATCCGACGATCGTTCCGTTAGCTCGTCCAGCTTGTCCTTCGGCTTGATCTGTACGACACAGGGCCCCTCCTTGTGGAGGATAAGGAAATCCGGCCTATACGTGACAAGTCGGCTCTTGCCAGACCTCAGTGCACGATGACAGTCCACGGCAGGTGGCTGTTCGTAGTAGCCGATCACATCAGGGTCGTGATCCAAATGGACGGCAAATGCCAGTTCACCCGTCCGGCTCTCCGTGTTGACGGATGTTCCCATCTTGGACGACTGGTACTCGGTCTTAACGCTGGCGTAGCCGCTGGTACCAACGTTTCTCGACAGTGCCCTCGATGCAGCGCGCAGATAGTCTGCTGATTCTGGTAGCAGATCGTGGCTTGCGATGTATGACTCGAGATCTAAACTGGAGAACGACATGTCTTCCCCCGCCAACTCGTCATGTCTGGTCGCGAAGGTGCTCCAGATCGGCTCTTCGAGGAGGGAGGATCTGTCTGCTGGACAGCCCCTAACCTCCCGAACCGACTGGGGGTTGATTTCGCATGGAAGTCGGGGGTAGAGTCAGGTCAAGCGCGACCAACGCTGTCCTTCCGACGCCCCGGCCCTATGCCGGGGTTCGTCGTTTCTGGCCCCCTGCAAGCTAGCTCATAGGGGGATCCTCTCGTCGTGGAGCGATAGTTCCGAGTTGCTGCAGTTGCACGCGTAGTGCTTCTGCGGCCATGGAATGTGCTTCGGGCTTCAGTCCCAATGCGAGTGCGATGCGGTGCGCTTCGCCCCGTCGTCCCCTGGTTCGGCCGGATAGCACGGCATAGACATTTTCTCTACGGAAGCCTTGAGAATCAGCCCACTCTGAGACGGAGATGCCGGCATGCTCGAAAGCACGGCGAAGCTCTGCAGAGAACACAACAGCCGACTCTCACCGCTGGATGCTTTCCGCCTTGCGCAACTGGCCTACGTCCAGGACCGTGCGCCATGGCCCCGGCAGGCCTTTGGCATCCCGCGCTGCAAGCTGGAGCAGGCCATAGGGGTGCTCGGCGTCACGCAGGAAGCGCACGGCGCGCGGTCCCATCAACGTGATGTCCGGTTCGGCCGCGCCGGTAGCCAGCGCCGTCGCCAGTTCGGCCTTGACCGTCGCGTAGGCCGGCAGGGCACGGAGCTTCGCTTGCGATGCCGCTGTCTTCGCGCGCGCCCACGCCAAGGCCTGTGTGTCGTGTGGCGCTTCCAACCACTGGGGATCGTCGGGCGTCTGCGACATCGCGGGGGATGCTGCCGCCAACGCGACCAGCGCCAGTGCGTGCAGGCGCGGCGTCTTGATATCGATGTGCATGGGTTCTTTCCTGTCAAAGGGCCGGCCGCCGTTGCGAGGCGGCCGGCCGGTCGGATTAGAAGCTGTAACGGAAGACCACGCCGTAGGTGCGCGGACGGAGGCGGTTGGCCACGCCGAGCGTGGTGCGTGCGTTGAGCGCGCCGTCCTCGTTGGTCAGGTTGTCGCCGTAGAGGAAGGCCGACCAGCCCGCGTCGGATTCCACGCCGATGCGCGCGTCGAGCATCGTGATCTCGTCGCCGGGGGAACCGGCGGTGAGCGCCGTTTCGCGCGCCGAGTCGTAAACCACGCCCGAGCGCACGACGCCGCGCAGCTCGCTGCCGATGTCCCAGCTGTAGGCGGCGGATGCGGTCAGGCTGTTGCGTGGCACGTTGTAGACGTCGGTGCCTTTGTTCAGCGGCGTGCCCGGCACGTCGGCCACGTAGGTCGCATCGATGATCGATCCGCCGATCTGCAGCATCAGTGAGGCGCTGGGCGTGTAGACCACGTTGACTTCCACGCCCTTGTTCTCGGTGCCCTTCGAGTTGGTCAGGCCGTTGATGGTCGAGGTGATCGGCACGCGGACCGCCACGCCTTCCCAGTCGCTGTAGAACACCGCACCCTCGACCAGCAGGCTGCCGTCCAGGAACAGCGACTTGGCGCCGAGTTCATAGGTCGTGATCGAATCCGGATCGATCGTCGACGGCAGTTCGATGCCGTTGGCCTCGGCCAGCAGGATGGACGAGATGGGCTGCAACTGGCCGGAACGGAAGCCGCGCGCGGCGCTTGCGTAGAGGGTGGTGTCCTTGGCGGGCTTGAAGGACAGCGACACGCGCGGGTTCCAGCTGTCGAAGGTCGCGTTGAGGGTCGACACGCGCGTGGTGGAGACGGAAATGGCGTCCACGTCATCGCTGAAGTAGCGGATACCGCCGGTGACCGCCCAGCGCGGGTCGGGCAGCTTGACGGTGACTTCGCCAAAGACCGCATAAGCATCGTTGGTCTGGCTGGAGCTGCTGGGTGCGGCCGTGCCCACCTGGGAAGCGTCGTTGCGCTCGGCTTCGCGCAGGTAGTAGCCCACCGTCCAATCCACATTGCGCTCGCCGGTGGAGGACCAGCGCAGTTCCTGCGTACGCACCTGCAGGTTGATGTTGCTGACGTAGGTCGTCGTCGGGTTGAGCATGCCGTCGTTGGCGTAGTCCAGCTCCGCGTCGGCGAAGGAGTAGAACAGTTCCGAGCCGCCGAAATCGTAGGTGCTCACGAAGCTGGCGGTGTGCCACTCGTCGTTGTTGCTGTAGAACGAATTGGTGGTCAGGTCGTCCAGCGCACCATTGCCGCCGCCGGGCGCTTCGGATTTGTACTTCCAGTAGGCCAGGTCCATGGTCCACTGGTCGACGGGCGCGAAGCGCACCTTCACGCGGCCGGTCTTGACCCGCTGTTCGTTGATGTCCTTGTCGCCGGTGTTGTTGTCGTCGGTCCAGCCCGACAGCTTCTCGTCGGTCACCGCGACACGCGCGGCCAGCCGGTCGTCGATCAGCGGAATGTTGATCACCGCCTTGCCGCCCCAGCCGTTGCTGCCGCCCTGCGTGGTGGAAGCCGAGGCTTCGATCGCGCCTTCGAACACGTTGAAGTCCGGCTTGCGCGTCAGGATGCGGACGGTGCCGCCCATCGAACCTTCGCCGAACAGCGTGCCCTGCGGGCCCTTCAGGATCTCGACGCGATCGATGTCCCACGAGCGCGCTTCCGGATACCACGGCACGCTGACGCCGGTGAAGGGGATCTCGTCGAGGTAGTAGCCATTGTCATTGCCGCCGAGCGAGCTGGAAACGCCGCGGATCTGCACCTGGGTGAAGCCGCCGCCGTTGTCGACGGAGCCGGCGCCCGGCGTCATCGTGATGATCTCGGACACGTTGGCGATGCCGAACGCATCGATCTGTTCGCCGGTCACCGCTGTCATCGCGATCGGCACGTCGATCTGGCGCTCGTTGCGCTTGCGCGCGGTGACGGTCACGGAACCGAGGTCCTTCACGCCTTCGGACTTCGGCTGCGCTTCCGCCGTGGCCGGCGCAGTGGCGTCGCTGTCCTGCGCATGGACGTTGCCCGCGAACAGCAGGGCGGTGGCGACACCCAGGCACAGGGCCTTGCGCGCGGGGAGCAACGTGGAGGGAAATGACGAAGAACGGGCGATGCGATTCACGGAATTCTCCTGGAGGCTCGATGGGGGCGCGTGTGCGCGATCGAGGACCAGGCGTCTGATGTCTGGCCTCTCAGAAAGCCGTGACGATCAGGTGAATCAGAAGTGAAACATTCGAGACATCTTTTTTCGTTGCATCAGTAACGGACTTCCAGCTCCACGCCCAGCGTGCGTGGACGCAGCCGCGTCGCGAGGCCGCGTGTCGTGCGTGCATCGTCGGCGCCCTGCTCGTTGGTGAGGTTGTCGCCGTACATCGTGATGCTCCAGCCAGCCGTCGTTTCCAGCGAGACCCGCACATTGGCCGACAGGATGTCGTCGCCGGGAGATCCTTGCGTGAGCGAGACCTGCCGCGCGCTGTGGTAGCGCAAGCCCGCGCGCGCCACGCCCTGCATGCCGCGAGCGAGTGTCCGGTGATATTCGCCGGATGCACTCCAGGTCAGGCGAGGCGCGTTGTATACCGGCGTGCCGCGGGTGATCGCCGTGCCCTCGACATCGGCGGTGTACGTCGCATCGATCCATGCGGATTCCAGCTGGAACGAGAGGCGGTCGCTGGGTTGGTAGGTGAGGCCCATCTCCGCGCCGCGGATCTCGGCGCCATCGGAGTTGACCAGGCCGTTGAAGACGTCCGTCACCGGTACCCGCACCGGCACATCGCGCCAGCGGCTTTGGAAGACCGCGCCTTCCAGCAGCAGTCGGCTGCCGTACGCCAGCGCTTTCGCGCCGAGTTCGGCGGTGACGATGCGGTCGGAATCGATGCGGGTCGGCAGCGTGATCCCGGCCTGTTCCGCAAGCAGCAGCGAGGTGATCGGCTGCAATTGGCCAGAGCGGAAACCCTTCGCGAGGCTGGCGTAGACCGTCGTGTCGTCCGCCGGCTTCCATGACACGCCCAGGCGGGGGTTCCAGCTGTGGAAGCGTTCGTCCAGCGAGGTCTGCGCATTGCGGGTCAGGGACACGCCGGACACCTGGTCCTGGAAGTAGCGCAATCCGAAGTTGACGCTCCACGCAGGGTGCGGCAATTGCACGGTGAGGTCGCCGAACAGCGCGCCACCCTCGTTCTCCTGGCGTGACCGGCTCGGCGTGACATCGCCGATCGCACTCGCATCGAAACGGCGCGCCTGGCGATGGTAGGCGCCCCAGGTCCACGAGACCGTGCGCGGGCCCGTCGAACTCCAGCGCAGCTCATGGGTGCGCACGTCGATGTCGATCATGCTGTCGTAGGCGGTCTGCGGCAGGATCTCGCCTTGCTGGTGCTGCGTGAGGTCGGCTTCCGCATAGGTATAGGTGAGGGTGGAGCCCTCGGCTTCGTACGTGCTCACCAGATTGGACGTGGTCCAGTCGGCGTTGCGTCCGTAGTAGTAGGACACCTGCATGTCGTCGTTGGCCGCATAGCCGCCACCGGGTGCGCTCGAGTCGTAGGACCAGTGCGCCGCGTCCAGTTGCCAGCGCGCCGTGGGAAGGAGTGTCGCGCGCACCCGGCGGGTCCGCACATGCTGCGTGTTGATGTCGCGGCGGCCGTCCGTCGCATGGTCGACCCAGCCCGGGAGCGACTCATCGGTGGCGACGGCGCGGATCGCGAAGCGATCTTCCAGCAGCGGAAGATTGAGCATCAGCTTCGCCGTCCAGCCGGTGCCGCCTCCGCTCGCGGTCGACCATCCGGCCTGGGCCCGCAAGGCGACGCGGTCCAGTTCCGGCTTGTGGGTGAGGATGCGCACCGTGCCGCCCATCGACCCTTCGCCGAACAGCGTGCCCTGCGGTCCCCTGAGCACTTCGACCCGATCCAGGTCGAAGGCGCGCGCGTCGGGATGCCAGGGCACGGTCACGCCGGTGAAAGGAATCTCGTCGAGGTAGTAGCCGTTGTCGTTGCCGCCCAACGAGCTGGACACGCCGCGGATCTGGACCTGCGTGAAGCCGCCGCCGACGTCCACCGACGATGCGCCGGGCACCGAATCGATCGCCTGCGCGGCATTGTCGATGCCCATGGCGTCGAGTTGGTCGCCATCGAGGGCGGTCACCGCCAACGGTACATCGATGCTGCGTTCCACCCGACGCCGCGCGGTCACCTGCACGGTCGCCAGTTCGGTGGGGACGTGCGCGATCGGTGGTGGCGACGGCGCGGGGCGGGGCGCCGCGGCCTCGGGCGAGATCGTGACGACGCCATTGGCGCGGAATGCGTAGCCGAAGCCGCTGCGGGCGAGCAGCAGGCGAAGCGCGTCTTCATTGGCCAGCCGACCGCGCACGGACGGTGTGCGTGGCGCTGTCTTCAGGTCGCCGATCGCGACGAACTGGATACCCGACTGTTCGGAGAACGCGATCAGCGCGTCCTCGAGGGACTGCGCGCGGATGGAGAAAGTGGAGGACTGCCGCGACCGATCCTGTGCATGCGTCGCCGCGCCGAAGGACGCGAGGGCGAGCAGCAGCACGACGCGCAGCCAGCACAGGACCGACCCCGGTCGCTTCGCGCGGGGAACGCTCGCTGCTGGTCGGACTGCACGTGCGCTCAAGATCCCCGGTCGTCTCCCTAGCGTCGAACCGTGGGTGGACTCGGCGCCGCCGCGCCCTTGCCAGCGGGCAGGCGGGAACTCGGTACGTTCGGCACCAGCAGGATCTCATCCTGCTTGCGTACCACCGACAGCGAGAGAGCCTGGGCCACGCTGTCCAGCCACACATCCAGGTCGGTCGTGCTCCAGCGACCGGTCACCCGCAGCTGCGCCAACTGCTTGTCTTCGAGGACGATCGGCAGCCGCGAGTACCGGTTGAGGTCGGCCACGACATTCCCCAGCGTCTCGCTGCGGTAGGTGACCTTGCCCTGCAGCCACGCGAGCGTCGACGCCGCATCGAGGTCGACGGGGCCCTCGAGCGGTCCGCCTTCCACCAGCGTCGCGCTCTGGTTGGCCACCAGTTGCACCACATGGTTGGCGATGCCGCCGCGATTCGCGCGCAGGTCGCTCACCTGCACGCGCCCCTCCGTCACCACCACCCGCACGCCTTCGTTCCGGCGCGCGACGCTGAAGTGGGTGCCCAACGCCTGCGCCATCGCGCCGCCGGCACGTACTTCGAACGGCTTGCCCGGATCCTTGGCGACGGAGAAATAGGCTTGCCCGCGTACCAGTTCCACCTGCCTGCGCTGGCTGCTGTACTGCACGACGACGGCGCTGCCGGCATCCAGGTCGAGGCGCGAACCATCCGGCAGCGTCGTCTTCCGCGGCGTGCCGATGTCGGCGACGAGATGGAGTTCGGACGGCGTGCGCGGCGCTTCGTGCTTCCACAGGCCAACCACGACAGCCAATGCCGCGACGCTCGCCGCCAGCGCGCCCCATCGACGCGCAGGGGACCGCACCGGCCGGCGCACAGCGACCGTCGTCGAGCGCGGCCGGAAGGTCGCGTCGGTGATGGCGGGCCGCGAGGGCGCGGCTTCTCGCGGTGTCTCCGCGCCTGCGGGAGCAAGCGACTGCCGTGCTTCCACCACGTCTTCGGCGCGGACGTCGGCCGCCGCATCCCACAGCAGGTGCACATCTTCGAAGGCTTGCGCGTGCAGCGGCGATGCCTCCATCCACGCGTTCCACGCATCGATGTCGGCATCTTGCAGGTCGTGCTCGCTGAGGCGCAGCAGCCATTCGGCGGCTTCCTGCAGCGCCTGCTCGCGTGCCGTCTGGGTGTGGTCACTCATGATCGGCGCCTTCCCGGTCGTCCCTGAGTTCATCGAAACGCATCTGGCAGAGGGCCAGTGCCCGTGCGACATGGATCCGCACCATCCTGTCCGTGAGATCGAGCCGCTCTGCCGCTTCCTTGAAACTGCATTGCTCCATGCGCACGAGCCGGAAGGCTTCGGCGCACTTGGGCGGCAATTCGGCCAGCACGGCGGGCAACCGTTCGACCACCCATCGCGCCCTGGCGGACCGCTCGGGATCGGCGCCCGGATCCGGCCAGAGATCCAGCCCGTCGGGTTCCGGCAGTTCGGTATACGCGCGCCGGCGCAGCAGGTCGGTGGCCAGGTTCTGAGCGATCTTGAACAGCAGGGCGCGTTGGAAGCTGACGACCTGGTCGTTGCCGAGGTTCAGCAGGCGGGCGTAGGCCTCCTGCGCGACTTCGCGTGCGTCCTCGTAGGACCCCAATCGCAATTGCAGCGATCGGATGAGGGTCGTGTTGAGGTTCCTGACGAGCTCGGCGGCCTGGCCCGCGACCATGCCCGGCTGCGTGTCGCTCGAACGTTCGCCCGGACCGGCCTGCATGGCAGGCTCGGCGCTCTCGGCAGCGGGGTGGCGGGCGGGTTCCATATGCAGCTAGACGAACAAGACCAGGGAAAGTGAAACGGCTCGGTCCCTGTCGCCGGATCATGGGGCAACCCCGAGTTAGCCAGATTCTTGTGCGCCGCGTCAAACCAGCGCCCGCGGTGCGTCTCGTCCTGCTCAGCCCGAGGTGCGCGCGGCCCGCGTCACCCGCGGCAACGCGTTGAGCTGCACGGCGACATAGTCCATGTGGCCGCCGGCGACCGCCCGCGCACGCTCGGCATCGCGCTGCAGGATCGCCGCCAGCAGAGCGTCGTGCTGCGTGCGCAGTTGCTGCGAGACCGGTGACTGTGGCGACAGCCCGGCGAGGCTGACCTGCACGTGGTCGTGCAGCAGCGCGAGCAGGGAGGCGATCAGGTAGGAGAAGACCGGGTTGTGCGTCGCGTCGGCGATCGCGCGATGGAATGCGACATCGCTGCGGATCTGCGCCAGCCGGTCGCTGCCGCTGTAGGCCGCGTCCACGGCGGCGTGCGCCGCCTGCAGGCGCGCGCGGTCGCCGTCGTCGTGCCGCAGCGCCGCCAATTCGGCGGTGCGGCCTTCCAGCATCGCGCGGAATTCCACCAGGTCCGCCTGCAGCATCGGGTGGTTGCGCGCCATGTCCTGCCAGATCTCCGCCATCCGGCGCTCGGTCGCGGCGATGACGTACGTGCCGTCCCCTTGCCGGCGCTCCAGCACGCCGCGTGCGACCAATCGGCCGATCGCTTCGCGCGCGGTGGCGCGCGACACCTGCAGGCGTTCTGCCAGCATGCGCTCGGCGGGCAGCCGTCGGCCGGCGACGTAGCGCCCGTCCGCGATGCCTTGTTCTAGGTGGCGGGTGACCTCGGCGACCTGGGACGACATGGTGACCTGCGTACTGGATTGGTCTGACCAATATACCGCCCTCGGTGGGCCGGCACAGACTCCGGTCCGGACAAGACAGACCCGCCCGCCATGCGCTCGCCAGATCCTGCCGGCTCCTCCCCCCCTCGGGATGTGTATGTGTTCGCCACGTGCGTGGTGGACCTGTTCATGCCCGACGCCGGCCTTGATGCGATCGCGGTGCTGGAGCGCCTGGGCTGCCGCGTGCATGTGCCCGATGCGCAGACCTGTTGCGGCCAGCCTGCCTATACCAGTGGATTCCCCGAGGAATCGCGCCGGGTCGCGGCAGCGCAGCTCGATCTGTTCCCGCAGCCGTGGCCGATCGTGGTGCCTTCGGGATCGTGCGCCGGCATGATGCGCCACCACTGGCCGCGCCTGTTCGAAAACGATCCCGCATTGCAGGCGCAGGCACGCGACATCGGCGCGCGCGTGGTGGAGTTCAGCGATTTCCTGGCCGCCACCGATCTGCCCTTGCCCGTCGTCGCCACGAACGATCCGGTGTCGGTGTGCCTGCACACGTCGTGCAGCGCGCGTCGCGAAACCGGTGCGCTGGCCAGCGGGCGCCGCCTGCTGGAAGCGCTGCCGGGCGTCGAGCTGAAGATCCAGGCGTACGAATCCGAGTGCTGCGGGTTCGGCGGAACGTTCGCCGTGAAGCAGCCCGAGATTTCCGCCGCCATGGCGGGCGACAAGGCCGATGCGCTGAGCGACAGCGGCTGCGATGCGTTCGTCAGCGGCGATTGCGGTTGCCTGCTCAACCTCAACGGCACGCTGGCACGCCGCAAAGCCGCGTTGCAGGGCCGGCATATCGCCAGCTTCCTGCGCGAGCGCTGGGGCTTGCCGGGACCGGAGGGTGGCGCATGAGCGCATCGGCGGCGCCATCGCGCGCACGCAGCGCGATCCTCTCGCGCTTGCGCGCTGCCGAACCGGTCGCGCTTGCCGCGCCCGATGTCGCCGGCCACTACGCGGAAGCGGAGGCGTTCCCACGGGACGCATGGCGCGCGCGTTTCATCGCGCAGGCGCGCGGTTGGCGTGCCGAGGTGGTGGAGACCGATGCGCACGGATGGCCCGCGGCATTGGCCGGCATCCTGGCCGCCAAAGGGGTGCGCCGTCTGATGGCCGGTCGCGATACATCGATCGCGGACGCCTTGCAGGCGAACGACCTCGGGGTCGCGCTGGACTGGTACGACGCACCCATCGAAACGCTCAAGCCGGTGCTGTTCGACACGATCGATGCAGGCATCACCACGACACTCGGTGGCATCGCCGAAACCGGCAGCCTGATCCTCTGGCCGGATGCGCGCGAACCGCGCACGCTCTCGCTGCTGCCGCCGCTGCATATCGCGGTCCTGCGCGAGGAAACGCTGCAGCCGACGCTGCACGCCGCCATGCGCCAACAGGACTGGGCGGCGGGGCTCCCGACCAACGCGCTGCTGGTGACGGGCCCTTCCAAGACCGCCGACATCCAGCGCCTGCTGGTCTACGGCGCGCACGGCCCGCGCGAGCTGGTCATCCTGTTGCTTCGTCCGGAGTCCGCGGCATGAGCGCCCAGCGCCCCGTCGCCGATCCCGTCGCGTTCAAGGACAACGCGACGCTGGTGCTCGCCGACCCCGTGCTGCGCCGGGGATTCCGGGGCGCCATGGACTACCTGGCCGACAAGCGCGCCGCGCAGTTTCCCGACCACGACGCGTTCGAACGGTTGCGCGGGCTGGGCGAACATATCCGCAAGCGCGCGCTCTCGCGGCTTCCCGAGTTGCTGGAGCAGCTGGAACAGGCGCTGCACGCGCGCGGCGTACAGGTCCATTGGGCCGAAGATGCCGCCGACGCCAACCGCATCTTCCTGGACATCGCCCGCCGCCACGACGCGACGATGATGGTGAAGGGAAAATCGATGGTCAGCGAGGAGATCGAGCTGAACCACCGCATGCAGGACCACGGCGTCTCCTGCGTCGAAACCGACATGGGCGAGTACATCCTGCAGCTCGACGGCGATCGTCCGAGCCACATCATCATGCCGGCGATCCACAAGACCAAGGAGGACGTGGCGGCGATCTTCGCCGAGCACATCCCGGACGCGGGCTACACCGAAGACGTGGACCAGCTCATCGCGATCGGGCGCGTCGCGCTGCGGGACAAGTTCCGGCAGGCGCGCATCGGCGTCTCGGGCGTCAACTTCATGGTGGCGGAGACCGGCTCGCTGGTGCTGGTGGAGAACGAAGGGAACGGACGGCTGTCGACGACGGTGCCCGACGTGCACATCGCGATCACCGGCATCGAGAAGGTCGTCGAGAAACTGGAGCACGTGCCGCCACTATTCACTTTGCTGACGCGATCGGCCACGGGCCAGGCCGTCACCACCTACCTCAACATCATCAGCGGGCCGCGCCGCGAGGGCGAGAAGGACGGCCCGCGCGAGGTCCACCTGGTCCTGCTCGACAACGGACGCAGCCAGGCATTCGCGGAAGAGAATTTCCGCGCCACGCTGCAATGCATCCGGTGCGGCGCGTGCATGAACCATTGCCCGGTGTATGCCCGCATCGGCGGTCTCTCCTACGGCACCACGTACCCCGGGCCCATCGGCGCGATCATTTCGCCGCACCTGCTGGGGCTCGAGTCGACGCGCGATCTGCCGACGGCCTCCAGCCTGTGCGGCGCATGCGGCGATGTCTGCCCGGTCGGCATTCCGATCCCCGAGTTGCTGGTGCGCTTGCGCGAAGCGGGGCGGCATCGCGCTCCCGCAATGCAGCAACGCCAAGCGTTGAAGGGGCAGGGAGCAGTGCGTAGCATCCCGGAGGTCATCGCCTGGAAGGCATGGCGCGCGCTGTATTCGAGTCCGGTGCGGTATCGCCTGTTTGCATGGATCGCCTCCCGGTTGCGTGGCCTCACGCCGGCGCGCCAGGGGGGCTGGACACGCTCGCGCACACCGCTGACGCCCGCGCCGCGCTCGCTGCGCGAGCGCCTGCGGGCGGTGCGCGCCATCACGCCGGACGCACGGGAGGAGTAGGGGAACACGAAGCAGCAGGCGCCGGACCGGGAGCATCCGCGCGTCCATACACATCAACGGCACGCAAGCAGGAACGTCTTCGGCCGGCCTGGGAGGGGTGGCATGGCAACTGTCCAGCAACACGTCGAAACGGTGTTGCGCGTGGTCCATTCGGGATCGCCGCATACCGGAAGCAACGCCAATACCGATCTGATCCACCGTTCGTGGCGCCGTTGCGCCAACGAACACGCGCTCGATCCCGCCATGCGCCCGGATGTGCGCATCGAAACCCGGTCGCGGTTGCGCGAATGCCGCCAGCAGGTGGAGGAACACCTGCACGTGGCGCGCGCCGGCATGGAGCAGCTCTACAAGCACGTGTCCGATCTCGGCTACGTCCTGTTGCTGACCGATGCGGAGGGCGTCACGCTCGATTTCATCGGCAACGACACCTGGGACGCACCGCTGCGGCGCGCCGGCCTGGCGCTGGGCGCGAACTGGAACGAGATCCACGCCGGTACCAACGGCATCGGCACCTGCATCGCCGAGCAGTCCACCGTGATCTGCGACCGCGAGGACCATTTCTACATCGGCCATATCGGCCTGAGCTGCACCAGCACGCCGCTCTACGATCCCGATGGCGCGTTCATGGGCGCGCTGGACGTGTCCGCGCTCTCGTCGCCGGACCGGCGCGAGAGCCTGCACCTGGCGCGTCACCTGACCGTGCTGCATGCGCGGATGATCGAAGACGCCAATTTCATCCGCCAGTTCCGCGCGCACTGGATCCTGCGCCTCGGCACGGTCGGTCCGCTGGTGGACGTGTGCGGCGAGCTGATGCTGGCGGTGGATCGCGATGGCCGCATCGTCGGCGCCAACAGCGGGGCCCGCCAGCAGCTGCGCCTGCTGGAGTCGATCCACATCCGCGACGACGCGCGCGCGCAACTGGTCGGGAACCACCTGACCGGCGTGTTCGGCACGCGCATCGACGATATCTGGCGGCTGACGAAGGGCACCTCGCACGATTCGCGCGGCGTGGTCACGACCTGGGACGGACAGGGCTACCACGCCTCGATGATCGCGCCCAAGACGGCACCGCGCGTGCAGGCGGCAGACGCCGGCGAACCGCCGCGCGACCCCGTGCAGAACAGCGTGCTGTCGCGGCTGTCCGGCGGCGATGCGCGCATGGACCAACTGCTCGAGCGCGCCGCGCGCCTGGTCGACAAGCCGGTGAGCATCTTCCTGCAGGGCGAAACCGGCACCGGCAAGGAAGTGCTGGCGCGTGCGCTGCACGACGCCAGCCGTCGCGCGGACCAGCCGTTCGTGGCGGTGAACTGCGCCGCGATCCCGGAGTCGCTGATCGAAAGCGAACTGTTCGGTTATGCGCCGGGCACGTTCACGGGCGCGCGCAGCAAGGGCATGAAGGGCCTGATCCAGCGATCCGACGGCGGCACGCTGTTCCTCGACGAGATCGGCGACATGCCCCTGCCGCTGCAGACGCGGTTGCTGCGCGTGCTGGCCGAGCGCGAAGTGCTGCCGCTCGGCGCGGACGAACCGGTGCGCGTGGACCTCAACGTGGTGGCGGCCTCGCACCGCGACCTGCGCCGGCAGATCGTGGCGGGCACCTTCCGCGAAGATCTCTACTACCGCCTATGCGGCGCGACACTGGCCCTGCCGGCGCTGCGCGAACGCGGCGACAAGACGTTCCTGATCGAACGCATCCTGGAAATGGAAGCGGAAGCGATGGGCGTGCGGGCCGCGATCGACCCGGCCGCCGTGGCGGTGCTGCTGCGCCACGACTGGCCTGGCAACATCCGCGAACTGCGCAATGCTCTGTGCTATGCATTGTCGATCGCCGATGGCGCCACCGTCGGCATCGACCACTTGCCCCAGGAAGTCTTCGAGGACGAGGCATCCGCTGTGCCAGCGATGGCGACCGTCATTCCGTTCCCGCGCGAGACTGCGGCCGGCGATGACGAACGTGGCGAGTTGCTGGAGGTGTTGCGCCGCAATCGATGGAACATCAGCGAGGCAGCGCGCGACCTGGGCTCGTGTCGCGCGACGGTCTATCGACGGATGAAGCGGCTGGAGATCGTCTCGCCCACACAGTCCGGCTGACCTCGCTCGACCGCGTGCCTCGCCCAACGGCCCGTCCTGGTGACGGGCCGTTTGCTTTTCCGACGATGCGTGCCTGCGACACCTGTCGCAGGGGCCTGCGACAGATGGTCGCAGGCAGGTGTTGCAACTGCGCTGCGCTGCCGCATGAAACGCGCGTCTTTCGCATTGCCTGATCGCGCCAAGTGATTGATTCATCGCGTTGACGTACGCATTTCTCGCTGCGCTGCAACGTGGCACGCGCCTTGCGCTACCTCTCCTGCGGACCTGGTGCGCTCGCGCGCCAAGGTCCCGGAACCACCGTCGCGACGCGGGCAAGGACCCGCGGCGACCGGTCCATTCACACGGGAGGGAAGCATCACCATGAAGAAAGAGACGATGCGGTCGGTGTCGCGCCTGCAGCCGCTGCTCGCGCTGTCGCTGCTCGCGGTCGCGGGAACGGCCAGCGCGCAGACCACGTTCGACGTGATCGGGCCGCGCGAGTACGAATTGCCCGTCGGCTTCGAGCCGTTCAACGTGTTCGTGCAGTACGCCACGTACCAGGACAACGCGCGGATGTTCGATGCCGATGGCGATCGCGTCGACGGCTCGGGCAGCAAGGCGCTGACCGGCTTGTCGAAGTACGTGCGCTTCTGGACGCCGGAGTCGAACAAGAACATCGGCGTGGCCTGGGAAGTGATCGTGCCGGAAGTGGCGATCCGCAATACCTCCGCCGCGGCGGGTGACCGCCACATCAGCGGCATCGGCGATCCGCTCACCGGTTTCGCCATCTGGTACAAGCCCAGCGAGCGCGCGACCCTGGGCTTCCAATCGTTCGTGCAGATTCCCACCGGCACCGAACGCGTCAGCGACACCAACTGGAAGAACCTCTCGAGCTTCTTCTGGGATTGGCGGATGGGCGAGAAGTTCGGCTGGACCGGCGATGCGGGCTTCGTCTGGCAGAGCCGCCGCGACAACGGCATCCAGCCCGGCCTGTCGCTTCATACCAACAACCGCTTCGCTTACCGGGCCACGCAGCGCCTGGAGCCCTTCGTCGCGCTGGACGCCGAGCACACCGAAGCCAACGACGGCTTGCCGTCGGGCTGGGCGCTCGATGGTGGCGCCGGCCTGATGATCCACACCTTCGACAACCAGTCGATCACGTTGCGCTATTCCACTTCGCTGGATGGCAAGAACCACAGCGTCAACGACAGCCTCAACCTGAAGTACGCCTACGTCTGGTGAAGGACGCAGGAGGCCTGCCGCTCCCCATGGGCGGCAGGCCGGCAAGGACAACGCACGCCTAGGAAACCCCATGACACAGACCTACCAGAACTACATCGATGGCGCCTTCGTCGCCGGCGGCAGCGCGACCATCGACGTGACCAACCCCGCGGACGGAAAGCTGCTCGCGCGCATCCCCGACAGCGACGCGGCCACCGTCGATGCGGCCGTGTCCGCCGCGCGCCGCGCCCAACCGGCGTGGGAGAAGCGCGCGCCCATCGAGCGTGCGGGCTATCTCCGCCAGATCTCCGCCAAGTTGCGCGAGCACCGCAAGGACCTCGCGTCGGTCATCGTCCGCGAACAGGGCAAGATCCAGCAGCTGGCGCAGGTCGAAGTCGACTTCACCGCCGACTACATCGACTACATGGCCGAATGGGCGCGTCGCCTCGAAGGCGAGATCCTCACCAGCGACCGTGCCAACGAGAACATCTTCCTGTTCCGCAAGCCGATCGGCGTGGTCGCCGGCATCCTGCCGTGGAACTTCCCCTTCTTCCTGATCGCACGCAAGCTCGCGCCGGCGCTGATCACCGGCAACACCATCGTGATCAAACCGAGCGAAGAAACGCCGATCAATGCCTACGAGTTCGCCAAGCTCGTGGCCGAGACCGATCTGCCGAAGGGGGTGTTCAACCTCGTCGGCGGCCTGGGTCGCAGCACGGGCCAGGCGCTGGTCGAACATCCGGAAGTCGATCTGATCACCTTCACCGGTAGCGTGGGTACCGGCAGCCGCATCATGCAGACGGCCGGCCGCAACCTGACGCGCGTGAACCTGGAGCTCGGCGGCAAGGCGCCGGCGATCGTCCTCGCCGATGCCGACCTGGACCTTGCCGCCAAGGCGATCTACGACTCGCGCGTGATCAACACCGGGCAGGTCTGCAACTGCGCCGAGCGCGTCTATGTCGAGCGCGGCGCGCATGAAGCGCTGGTGGAGCGACTGGTGAAGCTGTTCCGCGACACGAAGTACGGCGACCCGTCGGAGCGCGACGACCTGCAGATGGGGCCGCTGGTGAACCAGGCGGGCCTGGACAAGGTGTCGGCCGCCGTAGAGCAGGCCAAGCGCGACGGCGCCACCATCGTCACCGGCGGCAAGCCGGCCGATCTGGGCAAGGGTTTCCACTACGAGCCCACCTTGATCGTGGACGCGCGCGCTGACATGGCGATCATGCGCGAAGAGACCTTCGGCCCCGTGCTGCCCATCCAGGTGGTGGACAGCCTCGACGAAGCCATCGCACTGGCCAACGACTCCGAGTACGGCCTGACGTCTTCGATCTTCACCCGCGACATCAACGCGGCGATCAAGGCTGCGCGCGAACTGCGCTTCGGCGAGACCTACATCAACCGCGAGCACTTCGAGGCGATGCAGGGCTTCCATGCGGGGCGGCGCAAGTCGGGCATCGGCGGTGCCGACGGCAAGCACGGCCTGCTCGAGTTCACCGAGACCCACGTGGTCTACCTGCAGACGCCTTGAAGAAGAGAACGACACGATGAGCGAAACGAAAGAACACGGCGGCTGTGCGTGCGCGTGCGCCGGACATCCCGACGACACCGGCCGCCGCAGCATGCTGACCGGCGCGCTCGCCCTCGCCGCGCTGGCGCCGATGGCGATGGTCAGCGGCGCGGCGGGCGCGCAGTCCGCGGCGCCTGCGCCTACGCGCAGTCCGAAACCCGAGCCCGGCGACAAGCTGGCCTTCATGATCGGACCGAAGGCGGGCAAGGAAGTGAAGCCCGCGGACATCGAAGTCGGCAAGCCACCCGTGCTCGCGTACCCGATGGATCCGGCGACCGGCAAGGTGCTGATCTCGAAAGCCAACCTGCTGACCGTGGTGCGGCTGAAGCCGGCCGACCTGAAGCCGACCAGCGCGCGCAATGCCGCCGACGGCATCGTCGCGTTCTCGTCGCTGTGCACGCACTACGGCTGTCCCATCACCACGCTGCACCCCAGCCAGACGCAGATCGTCTGCAACTGCCACGGCTCGGTGTTCGACGCGGGCAACCGCGGCGCCGTCACCCAGGGACCCGCGACACGGCGGCTGGCCATGCTGCCGCTGACCCTCAAGGACGGCGCCCTGGTCGTCAGCGGGAAGTTCGACGGCCCGCTCGGCCCGCCGACGACCTGATCGCCATTCCGTTCCAACGTCCATGACCTACACCAACGCTTCACCCGGGAGGAGACCCATGCACCTGAAACTGATCACGGCCGCGCTCGTCGCGTCCTTTGCTTCGGCCCCGCTCGCCGCGGCCGACTACAAGCCCGTCACCGACGCCCGCCTCGCCAACCAGGAGCCTGCGAACTGGCTGCTCACCAAGGGCAACTACGCAGGCTGGAGCTACAGCGAGCTGGACCAGGTGACCACCGCCAACGTCGCCAAGCTGCGGCCGGTGTGGTCCGCGGCCACCGGCGTGAACTCGGGCCATGAAGCGCCCGCGATCGTCAACGGCGACTACATGTTCGTGGCGACGCCGCACAACCAGGTGATCGCCTACGACACGCGGACCGGCAAGGTCCGCTGGAAGTTCGTTCGCGAAGTGCCCGAAGGTCTCGGCGCGCTCCATCGCACCAATCGCGGCGTGTCGCTGTACGGCGACAAGGTGTATGTCGGCAGCATCGACTGCATGCTCAGCGCGCTCGACGCCACCACCGGCAAGCTGGTGTGGGAGGCGCAGGTCTGCGACTGGGAACAGGACAGCGCCTACATCACGTCCGCGCCGCTGGTGGTCAAGGGCAAGGTGCTGATCGGCCCGTCCGGCGGTGAGTTCGGCGTGCGCGGCTTCCTGAAGGCCTTCGATGCGGAAACCGGCAAGCTGGCCTGGACGCGCTACAGCGTGCCGGGGCCGGGCGAGAAGGGCTTCGAAACGTGGCCGCAGGACGGCGAGTGGAAAGACGCCTGGAAGAACGGCGGCGGCACGATGTGGATGCCGGGCAATTACGACGCCACCAACAACGTCATCTACTGGGGCGTCGGCAACGGCGCGCCGTGGCTCGGCGACCAGCGTCCCGGCGACAACCTGTACCTCGCGTCGGTGCTGGCGCTGGATCCGGAGACGGGCGACATCGTCAGCCACTTCCAGTACCACTGGAACGATTCGTGGGACTGGGCCGGCATGAACGCGCCGACGCTGGTGGAGTTCAACCGCAACGGCAAGAAGGTGTCGGGACTGATCAGTGCGCAGCGCAACGGCCGCCTGTACTGGCTGGACCGCGACGACAAGGGCCAGATCACCTACAACAAGTCCGAGCCGTACGTGCACAACACGGTGTTCGCGAGCATCGATCCGAAGACCGGCCGGCCGACCTATAACGAGAACGCCAAGCCGGCCACCGGCAAGACGCGCACCTACTGCCCGAGCCTGTGGGGCGGCAAGGATTGGCCGTACGAGGCGTACAACCCGAAGACCGGCATGTTGTACATCCCGTACAACGACAACCACTGCCTGACCCTGACCGGCCTGATCCAGCCGCGCATCCCGGGCCAGTGGTCGGCCGGCGTGGACATCAATCGCCTCGATCTGTCGGTGAAGAAGGGCTTCGACCACATCGGCGGCATCCAGGCATGGAGCGTGGATGGCGGCAAGGAAGTGTGGCGCGAGAAGTACCCGCACTCGTGGAACTGGGGTTCGATCATGACCACGGCCGGTGGCGTGCTGTTCGCCGGCGGCACCAACGACCGCATGTTCCGCGCGTACGACGCCAAGACGGGCAAGCTGCTGTGGGAGTTCCCCACGCCGTCCGGCATCATCGCGCCGCCCAGCACCTTCACCGTCGATGGCAAGCAATACATTGCGGTGGTGTCCGGCTGGGGCGTGGATGCCCAGTGGATCCAGGGCAAGATGCACGACCTGGCGGGCTGGGAGAAAGCCGTGCCCGAAGGCGGTTCGGTGTGGGTGTTCGCCCTGGGCGACTGATCCGCACGGGATTCACCGTCCGGCTTGCGCGATCCCGTAGCGGGATCGCGCAAGGTTTTCCCGCCTACAGGAATCGTTCGATGTCTTCGAAGCATATGGTCACCCTGCTCATCGTCGTGTTGCTGGCGCTGAGCCCCCTGCAATCCTTCGCGAAGACCTGCAACGTCGCCATCGGCAGCAACGATGCGATGCAGTTCGACAAGCAGGAGATCCGCATCGCCGCCGACTGCACGCAGGTGAAACTGACGCTGCGGCATACTGGCGCCCTTCCCGCCGAAGTGATGGGCCACAACTGGGTGCTGACGACCACCGCCAATCTTGAAGCGCTCGCCACCGCCGCCGGCAAGCTTCCCGCCAGCAGCGACCATGTGCCGAAGGGCGATGCGCGCGTGCTGGCGGCCAGCAAGGTGGTAGGCGGCGGACAGTCGACCACCTTCACCTTCTCCACGTCGGTGCTGCGCAAGGGCGGCGATTACTCGTTCTTCTGCTCGGTGCCCGGGCACTGGACCATGATGAAAGGCAAACTGGTGTTCGGATGAAACGGTGGTCGACCTGCTGGCCCTTGTTCGGAAGCGCGGTACTCGCGCCATGCGCCCTCGCCACACCCGCGGGTGAGCCCGCTATACCCGCAGAGACACTGGACCGCGTGGTGGTGACTGCGACGCGGCTCGAAAGCGTCACCGCCTTCGACACGCCGGCGTCCATCGACGTGGTGTCGCTGGGCGACGGTGGCACGCGCACGCAGGCCGCGCTGTCCGAAGTGCTGGACGGCATCCCCGGGCTGCAGGCGCGCGAGCGCCAGAACCTCGCGCAGGACACGCAGCTCTCGATCCGCGGCTTCGGTGCGCGTTCCACTTTCGGCGTGCGCGGGGTGCGCCTGTATGCCGACGGTGTGCCGGCGACGATGCCGGATGGCCAAGGCCAGGTGTCGCACTTCAGCATGCTGGGCGCGGACCGTGTCGAAGTCCTGCGCGGGCCTTTCTCCGCGCTGCACGGCAACTCGTCCGGTGGCGTGATCCAGGCATGGAGCGACATTCCCGAAGATGGACGCGATACACGGCTGCAGGCCAGCGTCGCGAGCCACGACACCTATCTGCTGGGCGCACGCGTGCGAGGTGCGGGCGATGTGGTGGGCTACAACGTGGCCGCCTCGGTGCTGGATACGCAGGGCTACCGCGAGCATGCGGCTGCACGACGCGAGTCATTGAATGTCTTGCTGCGCCTCCGTCCCGGCGCAGGCACGCTGGACCTGGTCGCCAATCATTTCGATGCGCCCGATGCACAGGACCCGCTGGGATTGACGCGGGCGCAGGCATGGCAGGCGCCACGGCAGGCGTCGCCGGTGGCCATCGTGTTCAACACGCGCAAGTCGGTTTCCCAGGACCAGATGGGTGCGGTCTATGCGCTCCCGTTCGGCGATGGACACCAGGTGCGGGTAATGGGTTATGGCGGTCAGCGCGACGTCGAGCAGTTCCTCGCCCTGCCGGTTGCAGCGCAAGGGAATCCGCTGAATTCCGGTGGCGTGATCGACCTGGACAACACCTACGGTGGCGCCGACCTGCGCTGGTCCTGGCAAGGGCAGCTCGCGGGGCAACCGGTGGAACTCACAGCCGGCCTCAATGCGGACCGGCAACGCCAGCGGCGCCGCGGTTACGAGAACTTCGTCGGCTCCGTGCTGGGTGTGCGCGGCGCCTTGCGGCGGGATGAACGCAACGAGGTGGAGAACGCGGACCAGTACCTGCAGGCGTGGTGGAAGTTCGCACCGCGCTGGTCATTGCTGGCGGGCGCGCGCCGCAGCCGCATCACCTTCACGTCCGATGATGCCTACGTCACCGCGACCAATCCCGACGACAGCGGACGGGTCACGTACGACCGCGTCATGCCGGTGGCAGGCCTGGTGTTCGCGCCGCACGACGCGCTGCGCGTGTATGCGTCGATCGGACGAGGTTTCGAGACGCCGACCTTCAACGAACTGGGCTATCGCGCCGATGGCGCCGCCGGCCTGGCCTTCGACCTGCGACCGGCGGCCAGCCGCAACCTCGAGCTGGGCACGAAGTGGCGCGCGGTAGGCGGAACGACGCTGGAAGCGGCGGTGTTCCGTGCCGATACCGACGACGAACTCGCCGTGGCGCGCAATGTCGGTGGACGCAGCAGTTACCGCAACGTGGGCGCTGCACGCCGGCAGGGATTCGAACTGCAGTCGGACGTGCCGCTGAGCGATGCGTGGCGAGTGCAGTTCGCCTACACCTGGCTGGACGCGACCTTCCGCGACAGCTTTCCGATCTGCACCGCCGCCGGTTGCACCACGCCCGGCGTGCAGGTCGCCGCGGGGACGCGGATCCCCGGCATCGCGCGCCAGCAGGCATCGCTGCGGTTGCGCTGGCAGGGTGAACGTTGGCACGCCGCAGCGCAGCTGGTCGGCATGGACGATGTCACCGTCAACGACACCGGCAGCGAACGTGCGCCGGGCTATGGCGTGCTCCACCTGGAAGCGGGTCGCGCGTGGTCGTGGGCGAGCGGACGCCTGCAGGTATTCGGCCGCATCGACAACGCGATGGACCGGTTCCACATCGGCTCGGTGATCGTCAACGAAGGCAACGGGCGCTTCTACGAACCCGGCGCCGGACGCACCTTCACGTTGGGTGCCCGTTGGCACTGGGCGGCCCAGTGATAGGTCAGTCGACGCCGCGCGGCAGGTAGACACTGGCGCGCAGGCCGCCTTCAGTGCGATTGGACAGCTGTACCTCGCCACCGTGCGCGAGCACGGTGTGCTTCACCGAGGCCAGGCCGAGTCCGATCCCGCCGGTACTGCGATTGCGCGACGCCTCGCCGCGCACGAAGGCCATGAACAGTTGTTCCGCTTGCGCTGGATCGATGCCGGGACCCTCGTCGTCCACGCAAAGACGGTAGCCCTGTCCTTCGGGCGACAGCGCGATGCGTGCGCGGTGCCCGTACTTCAGCGCGTTGTCGACCAGGTTGCCCACCATGCGCCGCAGCGACACCGGATCGCCTGTCATCGGCGCCGCAGATCCTGCCTCGGCACGCACATCGTGGCCCATGTCGCGCAGGCTGTCGGCCACGCCTTCGACCAGCAACCGGAGGTCGAGAGGCTCGCGCAGCGGACGGCGGTTCTGGTCGTGGATGAAGGCGAGAGTGGCATCGATCATCTGCGACATCTCGGCGATGTCGGCGCTCGCCTTGGCGCGGCTTTCGTCCGGCAGCGCGTTCAGCCGGAACGCGAGCCGCGCGAGCGGCGTGCGCAGGTCGTGCGCGATGGCACCGGCCATCTCGCTGCGTTCCTGCAGCAGGCGGTCCAGGCGCGCCTGCATGGCGTTGAACGCCGCCGCCGCGCTGGCGAACTCGCTCGGGCCGGTCAATGGCAGTGCCGGCGCACCACTTTCGCGCCCCATGCGATCAGCCGCGCGGGTGAACTGGCGGATCGGTGACGCGAGCGCGCGCGAGAACCACCACGCCAACGGCAGCAGCGCAAGCATGCCGGCGAGGAACAGCGTGGCAAGCCGGGTTATGAAGCTCGTGCGATTGCGCGTGTTCTCGACGATCCGCCAACGTCCGTCTGTCTGTCGGAACGCGGCGACGAAATCGCCCCGCAGCGGGGCATCCGGTCGCCATGCCAGTGGGAAGCGTTGCGCCGCCGGATTGCCTGCGTCTTCCGGCGGACGGGTGGGGCCGTCCATGGGGGGTGCCTGCATCCCGGCGCCGGTCATGGGCGGCGGTCCGCCCGGCGCACGCGGTGCCGGCGAGAACGGCTGCGGCCCCTGCAGGTGATAGAAGTGCACATGCTGCGCGTCGCTGCCGAGCCATTGCGCAAGCAGGTCGCGTACGAAGGGCGACGCGCGGTAGCGTGCCGGATCCGGGCTGGGCGGTTGTTCGGCGTCGTAGACCTTCAGGTCCGGGCCGGTGGCGGGCATGCGCGAAGACAGCAGCGCCGTCAGTTCGCTGAAGGCGATGCCGTCGACCGGCGGGCGATACAGCAGCACCGCCATGCCGATCGCATACGCCACCGCAAGCGCGGCCAGCAGCAGGAGGAACGTCCGCGCGAACAGCGGCATGCGGCGCAGGCGTGCGCTCATCGGCGCACGACCGACGGCAGCAGCATGTAGCCCTCGTTGCGGATCGTCCGGATCATGTCCGGACCGCCACGTTCGCTGAGCTTGCGACGCAAGCGGCTTACCTGGCTGTCGATGGCGCGGTCGTAGACGTCGACGTTGTGGCCGCGCGCATAGTCCAGCAACTGGTCGCGGCTCAGGACCCGTTGCGGGTGCTCGACGAAGGTGCGCAGCAGGGTGAACTCGCCATCGGACAGCGTGATGTGCATCCCCGTCGGATCGCGCAATTCGCGGCGTGCCACGTCCAGGCTCCAGCCATCGAAGCGGTACTGCAAGCCGCCCGATGGCGCATGCTCTCCATCCGCTGCGGGCGGATTGCGCCGCAGCAGCGCCCGCACGCGCGCGAGCAACTCGCGCGGGTTGCAGGGTTTGGCGAGATAGTCGTCGGCACCGACCTCCAGGCCGATGATGCGGTCGGTGTCGGTACCGAGCGCGCTGAGCATGATGACGGGCGGGCCACCCTCGTTCGCCAGCCGACGCGCCGCCGACAGGCCGTCCTCACCCGGCATCATGACGTCGAGCACCACCAGGTCGGGCCGCCGCCGGGCGATCGCGTCGCGCATTCCTGCGACGTCGGCCGCCACCTCCACGTGATAGCCGTGGTCGCGGAGGAAGTCGCCGATCAGGGTGCGCAGTTCGGGGTCGTCGTCGACCACCAGGATGTGGGAGCTCAGGTCCATCGTGTAGCGTCGCGGGCGGCGTCCATGGGAAGTATGCGCCATCCACGGACCGGCCCTACCTTGGAAAAAAAACCGCCACGCGGCGTGGCGGCAAGGATTTCCGGGGATTGAGGACACGGTTGGTCTGACGCCAACACCGAGGCAGCGTGCCCGGTGCGCATGGCGCCGGTGTGTCGGCGTGTGACGCTGTGTGTCGTCTGGCATTTCGCACGGCGACACGGGGGCAAATCCACGCGACATCGCCCGCGCAGGCTCACGACTCCCCCGACGCCGGTGCATGCCATGCCCACACCTTCCCTGCGCCTCCTCACCCGCGACAATGGGGTGGGCCTGAGTCGCGACCTCAGGTTGATGGCGGAAGGTTTGTTTCATGCCGGCCTGGACTGCGAGCGGGTCGCGTTCGGCGCTGGCGGCCGTTCTGGCAAGGCGATGGAGCTGGATCTCTGGGCGAGCCGACTGCGGCACGGCCGTATCGATGTGCAGGTCTTCCTCGAGCGCGTTTATCCGCGCTGCCTGCCGTTGGCGAAACGCAACGTGCTGGTGCCCAACCCAGAATGGCTGCTCGACAAGTGGCAGCCCCTGCTGCCGCGATTCGACCTGGTTTTGTGCAAGACCCGGCATGCGCAACGGCTGTTCGAGGCGCGCGGGTGCCCCACGGCGTATCTCGGCTTCACCAGCGATGACCGGCGCGATGTATCGGTGGCGCGCGAACGCGCTTTCTTCCATCTCGCCGGCAGCAGCGCGTCGAAGGGCACCGAGGTGTTGCTGGCGGCCTGGCGCCAGCATCCGGAGTGGCCGCGCCTGACCGTCGTCCAGGCCGAGCGCCATGCGCGCCGGGGCCCGGCCGCGCCGAACATCGAACATCACGTCGGCTATCTCGACGACAGTGCGCTGCGGTGGATGCAGAACCGGCACGTGTTCCATGTCTGCCCGTCTGAAGTCGAAGGCTACGGACATCATCTCGTCGAGGCGATGAGCGTGGGTGCGGTGGTACTGGCGACCGACGCAGCGCCGATGAACGAGCATGTGACGCCTGACCGCGGCATCTTGATCAGGGCATCGCCCGGGCGGCGGCAAGGGTTGGACACGACCCACGAGGTCACCATCGAGGCGATCGAACGCGCGGTCGACGATGCCTTGTGCCTCGCGGGTTGGCAGCGCGCCGCGATGGGCGAGGCGGCGCGCACCCATTTCCTCGCGGGGCGCCGCGCGTTCCATGCGCGCCTGCAGGCGAGCATCCCCATGCTGCTTGGCGAAGCGGCCGCAGGCCTGGCCGCCGGGTGCGCCTCGTGAGTGCGCGTCGCGCGCAGCAGCAGGCTTGCCTGGCGGACGCACTCAGAGAAGCCGCGGGCCGCACGCAGGCGGGACATGTACGGCGTCGCGTGTTCGTCGTTGGCTGCCCCCGTTCCGGCACCACGCTGCTGCAGTCGCTGTTGCATGCGCACCGTCAGATCCGATCGCAACCGGAAACCCACTTCCTGCCGATGATGCTCGGCAGTGAGGAGCATCGTCGTTGCGATGCCGACCGACCCCGCGCGCCCGTGGCCCGCTTGAGGCACTGGCGTCGCGATGCGTTCGCACGCTGGTCGCTGGTCGATCCGCGTCGCGCCACCCGCGCCTGGGCGTTCCTGCGCCAGCTCAACCTTCCCGTTGATGCGCCGGACCGGGATCGATGGCGACTCGCCACGCAGTTGCGAGCGTTCGTGCGTACCTTGGACGCCCATGCCTTGGCCCTGCATAAGCCGATCTGGGTCGAGAAGACGCCCGACCATCTGTTCTACATCGATCACCTGCGCGCCGGCGTGCCGGATGCCCGCTTCATCCATGTGCAACGCGAAGCTACCCAGGTCGTCGGTTCGCTGTACCGCGCTGCCCGCGACCATCCCGGTTGGCGACCGTTCCTCTCCCTGCAGAAATGCGTGGACCGCTGGGACACCGCACATCGGGAAAGCGAGCGCTGGCGCGGCGACCCACGTCATCTGCACGTGAGCTACGAAACGCTGGTGCGCGAGCCACACGACACGTTGGGCCGCGTACTGGCGTTCCTTGGCTGCGAACCCGATGTAACGCTGTGGTCCCGCTATCGCACCGTCGCGGGCGGACTGATCCGCGCGGACGAGCCCTGGAAGGCACGCAACCTGGAGCCACTGTGCGCACGCGATGCATTCGGCGAAGTGCTCGATGCGTCGCAGCGTCGCTGGGTGGAGTCGGCACTCGCGACGCTTGCTGCCTCGCGCATCGTCGCGCAAGAGCACGCGCCAACCGCGGTTGCGACGTTGCCGACACATCGTGGCATTGGCGTGCCACACGCTTGAGCCATGCTGCATCCCGTTCCGCCCCGGCATGGCGGGGACGGCGCGGAGCCCACCTCTCCCACGTTCCGCTCCGCCCCCCCCCGTGCCGGCCTTTTTCTATCGTCCGCCCTTCCTGCAGGAGATCGCGTGTTCTTCGTTCCCTTCTTCCGAGGCCTCGCCCTCATGGTGGTCGTCGCCGGCCTCGCCGCCTGTTGCACGCGGCCACTGGGTGCTCACCGCCCACCGCCTCACTTCGGGCCTGACGCACCACCGCCGCATGCGCGCGGGCACGATCGGCGCTTGCCGCCTCCTCCTGGCGTCGACGAGGCCATCGCGGCATGTGCGGACGAACTCGACCTGCCGGCCCCGGCGTCCGACGTCGACGATGAGCGGGCCGAGCTGAGCGATGAGCAGCACGCCTTGCTCGGCGCCTGCCTCGAAGAGGCTGGTTTTCCGCCACCGCCCGCAGGTCCCGCGAGCGGTTGGGAAGAGCCGGTATGATGGCCCGATGATCCCTGTGCATGGGTACCGTCCTTCCAGACGCATGTTGATGCGCGTGCGTGCGATCTGAGCAACGCACGCGCGCCGTGTCGACGCCGGTCGCGTCCACGGCGATGCGCGACAGACTGATCGCTGGCGCCACGAGTCTGTTCGTGGTGTTGGTTGCGTTGCGCATCCTGTTGATCCAGCCGTCGCTGACGCACGATGCGACATCAGAGCCGTTGCGCGTCCGCTTCATCCCCCGTATCGCAGGCGAGATGGCCGAGTTGCCGCAGCCGGCGGAGGCCGGGCGCGTGGCGCGTAGCGACAGGGGATTGCGCGTCCCCCTCCTGTCGCCTCCCGCTCGCCGCGCGACGCTGGAGACAGCGCCGCCCCCGACCCTGTATGAACGCGATGGTCGGCTGCGCGTGCCCGAAGGCATCGGCGCAATGTCGCCAGCGTCGAAGCGTGCGCCGGGCAGTGCGCCCGATACCCGCCAGGCGGACGCGCGCGGCCCGTTCGATCGCGTCAGTCCCATCGACTACCGACAGACGCGCTTCGATCGCGCGTGGCGAGGCAAGGGTACGGCGGGCGACAGCGCGCTGGAGGACACGCACGGTACGTTGACGGGATCCGTGACCATTCCGCTCGGAACGCGCGACCAGCCCGCGCGCGCACGGCCGCCGCCGAGCGTCCGCTTCAATCCGGGGCTGCACGAACGGACCGCGGACCTGGGCAGCGAGGCGACAGGAGATGCTTACAAGGCAGCACCGATTGCCGAAGAACCCGCCCCGGGGCTCGACGGCGCGGCGAGCCGCGCGATCCGCGGGCAACTGGCGGTGCTTGGCCGGGACTTCGCGCATTGCCAGGCATCGCTGTTCGCCGGGTTCGCGAAGCCCGTGCGATTGCATCTGTCGCAGTTGGAGGGCATCGAGTACGCGTTCGCGCATGGTGTCGATCCGGTGCGCGCCGAACACCTGTTGCCGCGCGAAGCGGATATGGCCTACACCCTGGCGCGGCGCGCCTTGTGGCACGCCCGCAAGAAGCTGGTGTCCTGCGATCGTTGAGCGCGGGCTAGGGTGTCGTGTGCTGGGTGGAGCGCACGCGCGCGACGTACTGCATGATGTCCACGAAAGGCGCCACCCAATACACATCGGGATGGGCGGCAAGGTGCCGCAGCAGCGCGTCGTGTGCTTCGTTCGATACCGACAGGTAGTCGCCCCCGATACCGTGGAAGGTGAAGCCGACCATCGTGCCGCGCCGTGCGGCCTCCTCGACGCGCGCGATCAGCTGTTCGCCGGTGACGCCCATCGGGACATCCACCGGCACGGCCGCGGCATCGAGCGTCGCCATGTCCATCACCACGCCGCCCTGGCCCAGCTTGATGCCGACGAACTCGGATGCCACCGCATCGATGTAGTTGCCGTCCTGCGCCTGCGTGTCGCCGCAGGGCGCGGTCATCGTGCGCGCGGTGCGGCCATCCAGCGCGGCGAGCATGACGTTGGCCAGGCGCACCTGGTCGGCCATCTGCGCGACCGTGGTCGTGTCGAGATCACGATGCGGCGGCACCCACTCCCGATCCGGCAACGAAGAAGAACACTGGTGGAACAAGCTGTGGTTGCCGAGCTCATGGCCACGTTGGGCCGCCTCTACCCACGCCTGCCGACGCGTGCGCAGCGTATCCGACGCCAACGTCAGGTAGAAGCTGCCCTTCAGGCCGTGCCGGTCCAGCGCCGGGATCGCATGGTCCAATTGCGACGGCAGTGCATCGTCGTAGGCGAGGCTGACGGCAGCTCGCTTGCCGCCCGGCCAGGCGAACGGTTCCGCGGCGAGTGCGTGCGTCGCCACCAGCAGCAAGACCAGCGGCCAGCAGCGCATCGGGCGCAGCGAGAATGTCACGGCGTCAGTTCACCAGCGTCTGGATCGCACGTGCCGGGATGGTGACCACGGCCGAAGCCTGGCCGACGTAGAAGTTGTAGGCGATCTCCTTGTCGGTCGGATTCATCACCACCGTGGCCAAGCGTCCGTCCGGGTTCACGAAGGACGTCGCCAGCAGCGTGCTGCGGCTGGTGGCGGTACTGACGCGTCGCGCCTCGGGACGGACGAATTTCGAGAAGTGGCCGATGTAGTAGTAGCTGGGCGTATAGATCAGTTCGCCCGTGCGCGTATCGGCATGCAGCGGGGCGAAGCAGAAGTTGCCCACATGGTTGGGGCCGCCCTTCTCGTCCAACAGCATGTTCCAGTCGGTCCAGCCCACGGCGCCATTGTTGAAGTCGTTGATCATCGACGTGCCGTAGCGTTCGGCGTTAGGCCAGTACTGATAGCGCGCGGGGTCGAACTTCTCCACCGCCGCCTCGGTCAGCAGCACGGGCTTGTCGGGGAAGGCCTGCGTCACCGCGGCGACATTGCGGAACATCGGGTCGAAGCCCGCCCACGTCTCGTACCAGTGGAAGCCCAGGCCCCAGGCGTACTTCGCCGCCTCGGGATCGCCGAGGATCACCTGTGCGCGGTACAGCATCATGTCGCGGTTGTGGTCCCACACGATGATCTTCTTGTCGGCGAAACCCGCCTTGTGCATCGTCGGGCCCAGGTAGTCCTTGAGGAAGTCGCGCTCTTCTTCCGCCGTATAGAGCATCGATTCCCAGGTCTGGGTGGCCATGGGTTCGTTCTGCACGGTGATGCCCCAGATCGGGATGCCTTCCTTCTCGTACGCCTGGATGAACTTGACGAAATAGTTCGCCCACGCCTGGCGGTACTCAGGCAGCAGGGCGCCGCCGCGCAGCATGTGCTTGTTGGTCTTCATGAAGGCCGGCGCGCTCCACGGACTGGCGAACAGCGGCAGGTCGCCGCCCGCGGCCGCGATGGCCTGCTTGATCATCGGCAGGCGGGCCCGGCGGTCGTGGTCGATCGAGAACGAAGCCAGCGCCTTGTCGCCTTCCTTGACGTAGGTGTAGCTGGCCGAGCTGAAGTCCGAGCTGTGGATGGTCGTGCGCGCCAGCGAATAGCCGATGCCGGCCTCCTTGTCGTAGTAAGCCTTCATGAACTCGGCACGCTTCTCCGGCGACAGCGTGGCGTACACCTCGGCGGTGGAATCGGTGATCGCGCCGCCGATACCCAGCATCGACTGGAAACGCTTCGCGGGATCGACGAAGACCGAATTCTCGACCTCGGTAAGCTTGTGGCCGGCCTTCAAGGTGGCGGTGCCGGTCTGGCTCAGGCGCTGCCCGGTGTCCTGCGCGGTGGTGTAGATGGTGACGGTCGCCGACGTCGGCATGGGAGTCTCCCGGGGTTGCGCGGCATCGGCGTGCGTCAGGCCGGCGGCCATCGTCGCTCCGAGCGCGACGGCGGCGAACATACGGGTGGATTGCATCGTGGTGCCTCTCGAAGGTGGATGCAGCGTCGGCAACGGCTCGCCGGACGTGCGGTAGTTGACAGCGCTGTCATACCGTTGGTACATCTTGGTGTCAACCGTAAGCGCTGTTCGGTGGTGGGACGCGCGATGCAGGGCACATCGCGTCGCGTGTCCATCGCAATGATGTGCTGCTTTGCAACAACGATTCGCGCGCCTTCCCGGCGCGGATTGCGCGGTGGGGAGCCTCTGCAGCGTGCAGGTACGTGCTGCGGTATCCAGGGAACGGGCGTCGCTGTCAGAATCCGGGGTCTTGCCAGGAGGGTGTGCGGAGTGGAGCGGGAGCAGCCGAATGCGTAGTCGGATCGAGGACGTGGCCGCCGCCGCCGGCGTGTCCATGAAGACGGTGTCGCGCGTGCTCAACAACGAGCCCAACGTGCGCGACGAGATGCGCCAGCGCGTCATGAAGGCGGTCGAACAACTGCAGTACCGGCCCAATCTCTCCGCCCGCAGCCTTGCCGGGCAGCGTTCCTACGTCATCGCACTGGTCTACAACAATCCATCGCGCAACTACCTGATGGAAATCCAGAGCGGCATGCTGGAAGCCTGTCGGGACAACCATTACAACCTGGTGCTCGCGCCGGTCGGCTCGCCCAAGCAGCGCAAGGCCGAGGACCTCAAGGTGGTGTTCGAGCACTTCGCGCCGGACGGCGTGGTGCTGATTCCGCCATTGACCGACGATCCCGCGGTGCTCGAGTTCCTCGAGCGGCACGACGTGCCTTTTGCCTGCATTGCGCCCAAGCACCCGCAGGACCGCATCGGCGTATCGATGGACGAGACCGCAGCCGTGCTCGAACTGATGGCGGGCCTTGTCGCGCAAGGCCATCGACGCATCGCCCACATCAAGGGCCCGCCCGCGCACGGCGCATGCCAGTGGCGCTTCAAGGGCTATCGCGAGGCACTGCGCAAGGCGGGGCTCGATTTCGACGAGGACCTCGTGGTGCAAGGCGCGTTCTCGTACGAATCGGGCATCGAAGCCGGCAACCGCCTGCTCGACCTCAAGCGTCCTCCGACCGCGATCTTCGCCGCCAACGACGACATGGCGGCCGGCGTCATCCGCGCCGCCTGCGAGCGCGGCTTGGCCGTGCCGCGCGACATCTCGGTGTGCGGCTTCGACGACACGCCGATCGCGCGCCACATCTATCCCGCGCTGACCACGGTCCGTCAGCCCACCTCCGAAATGGGCCGGCTGGCCACGCTCCAACTGCTGGCCCGCATTCGCACATCGGAAGCCGGCGGCATGGTGCACGTCGAGCATGAAGTGGTGTTCCGGGAATCGACCCAGGCGCCCACGCGGCGCTGATCAACCCTCCGTCCGCGTCGCCGATCGCGTGTTTCGCGAGGCCCGGCCGCGCCCGTCTGGCGAGCTCGGAACGCCATACCAATCGAAAACCTTCCGCGAGATCGGATGAAAAATTTCTTCCATGCGGTCATCGCGCGCGAAGAATGGAAAACGATTTCAGCTGCGCCGCAGCATCGTAGAAACAGCTTAAAACAAGAGGTTTTCCGCTAACACCGGGTCAATTTCAAGAAAGTTGACAACGCTGTCAATCGCGCGTCCAATGCGGCCCAATGCAAGAGGGAAGGGGCCTCGAGCACGTACGCCACACGTACCTACAACATCGCTATTCGTGAATTTCCGGAGAGGGGAAAGTCCATGAAGCAAGTGCAGTCCGTTCCAAGGAAGCGGGTGCTCACGTCCGCGTTGCTGATCGCCATGGCGGGTCCCGCCTGGGCGCAACAGGCCGAACCGCAGAGCACCACCGCCACGCCGTCAACGACGGCCACCGAAGCCGATCCGACCACGCTGGACACGGTGGTGGTGAAGGGCATTCGCGCCAGCCTCGAGTCCTCGATGAACCTCAAGCGCGATGCGCAAGGTGTCGTCGATGGCATCGTCGCGGAAGACATCGGCAAGTTCCCGGACACCAATCTGGCCGAATCCCTGCAGCGCATCAGCGGTGTGTCGATCGACCGCACGCCCAGCGGCGAAGGCTCGAAGGTGACCGTGCGCGGCATCGGGCCCGACCACAACCTGGTGCTGCTCAATGGCCGCCAGATGCCGGGCGCGCTGTTGAACGGGTTCTCTGCTTCGAACTCGCGCGCGTTCGATTTCGCCAATCTCGCATCGGAAGCGGTGTCGGGCATCGAGGTCTTCAAGACCGGCCTGGCCGCCAACCCGACCGGTGGCATCGGCGCGACGATCAACATCAAGACCGTTCGCCCGTTGGAAAGCGGGCCGCTCCTGAACCTGGGCGTGAAGACCGTTCATGACACATCGAACGACAATCTTCCGAAGATCATGCAGGGGGACGATTACACCCCCGAGATGTCCGGCATCTTCAGCCAGACCTTCGCTGACGGGAAGTTCGGCATTGCCGTCACCGGCAGCTATCAGGAACGCGACAGCGGATTCAGCCAGGTCGGCGTGACCGCCGGCTGGCGCACCCACTTCGGCGGCGAAGGCGGCTGGGGCGCGATCGCGCCGGGAACGCCCGGCAACGAGAATCTGCCGGGCCCGACCGATCTGTACTCGGTGCCGCAGAATCTCAACTACAGCGTCAACGGCATCCAGCGCCAGCGGACTAACGGGCAGGTGACCCTGCAGTGGGCCCCGACGGACCGCATCACCACGACCCTGGACTACACGTACTCCGAGAACAAGATCCAGCAGCGCCGCAACGAAATGTCGGTGTGGTTCAACTTCGTTGGCCAGGAAAGCGCCTGGACGGACGGCCCCGCGGCCGGTCCGGTGTTCTATCGCGAGAACATTGCCTGCACCGGCACGCAGAACCCGAATGGCACCTATGAGGGCTGCAGCGATCTGGCCATGGCGGGCGGCATCAGCGCAACCAAGGCCGAGAACGAATCGGTCGGCTTCAACGTCGAGTGGGAAGTCACGGACGCGCTGGACCTGGCGTTCGACTATCACCGCTCCACGGCCGAGCTGAGCCCGGACAGCGAATGGGGTTCGCAGGGCAACATCGGTACCGCTGCCTGGATCCGTGGCGATACCACGGTCTATTTCGATGGCAAGCTGCCGATCCTCAGCTACGACCTCGCGCCGGGCGTCAGCGGCGTGGATCCGTCGCAGGCGCGTCCGACCGGTCGCCAGTTCGTGAACGGCTATTCGCGAGGTGAGGTCGACCAGGGCCAGTTGAGCGGCAGCTTCAAGTTCGGCGACTTCTCCGACCTGAAGTTCGGCGTGGCCAACACCGAGGTCAAGAACCGGACCGCCTGGGGCATCAACGAGAATGCGGACTGGGGTGGCATCGGCAACGCGTCCGATTTCGCCGACAGCCTCTGGCAGATCGACGACATGGCGCGCTACTTCGACGCGTTCCCCGGGTTCAACGATCCGCGCTTCAACAGCCAGTTCCTGGTCTTCAACTACGAGGCCATGCGCGACGCCGTGGGCGCCTACACCGGTCGCCCGGACCTGGCTCGAGCGCCGGACAACTACAACCGCGCGGACCTGCGCACCACCGAGAAGACCCGCAGCGCCTATCTGCAATACAGCACCAGCTGGGAGACCCGGATCCCGATCAATCTGGCCGTGGGCTTGCGCTACGAGAAGACCGAGATCGAATCCTCGGCCCAGGTGGATACGCCGGTCCTGGTGCGCTGGGTGGCGGACAACGAGTTCTTCACCGACATGGGTGAGAAGACGTTCACCACCATGACCGGCGAGTACGACTACTGGCTGCCGAACATCGATGCCAGCTTCGAGCTGACCGAGGACATGGTGCTGCGCGCCAGCTATGGCCATTCGCTCGGCCGTCCCGGCTGGCAGGACATCCAGGGCGGACAGACCGTCAGTCCGTTGCTGCGCGTCAATGGCGGTAGCGGCAACTCGGGCAATCCGAACCTGAAGCCGTTGCTGTCGAAGAACATCGACCTGTCGTACGAGTGGTACTACGCCGAAGCGAGCTACTTCTCGGTGGGCTACTACCGCAAGAACATCTCCAACTACATCGACAGCGGCGCGGGCTCGTTCCAGGACACGTTGTTCAGCCTGCCCACGCCCGTGGGTGGCGCGTACTGGAACGCCGCCATCGGCGCCGGCGGCTGCGGCAGCGCGGACGTCGGGTGCATCCGCCAGTACATCTTCGACAACTTCGATGGCCAGCCGGGCGTGGACAGCACGGCGGGCACCAACGGCGAGATCACTGGCATCGAAGGCGATCCGCTGACGGTGTACAACATCACCATCCCGGGCAACGCGGGTTCGCATACCCTCAACGGTTACGAACTCAGCCTGCAGCACATGTTCGGCGACAGTGGCTTCGGTATCGCGGCGAACTACACCATTGTCGATAGCGACAGCCTGTCGTACGACAACAACGCCAAGGGACCTCAGCAGGTGCTCATCGGCCTGAGCGATTCGGCCAACCTGGTGGGCTTCTACGACAAGGGGCCATGGCAGGTGCGCTTGGCCTACAACTGGCGCGACAAGTTCCTCAACAGCCAGTACGACGGCGATGCCGCCGACACCGCGAAGAACAACCCGGTGTATGTGGAAGAGTACGGCCAGTGGGATCTGAGCGTGGGCTACAAGTTCAACGACCGTTTCACGGTGCAGTTCGAGGGCATCAACCTCACCGACGAGACGGCCCGGCTCAGCGAGCGCCACAAGAACATCCTGTTCTACGGCACCCAGACCGGTCCGCGCTACATGGTCGGCTTCCGTTACAACTTCCGCTGACGTTCGATGGTTTTCCCGGATCCGAGGCGGATCCGGGTAGCATCGCCAAAGCCGCTGGTTTCCAGCGGCTTTGGCTTTGGAAGGGCCTCACGGGTCCCGTTTCGCGGATGTAGTGACGAGGAGGGCAGCGTGGATTTTCCTGTCAGGCATGTGGTCATCCTCGGAGGCGGTTCCGCGGGCTGGCTCACCGCAGCGGTGCTGGCGGCCGAGCACCAGACCGCCTTGGATAGCGGACTGCGGATCACCTTGATCGAGTCGCCGGATGTCGCGACCGTGGGCGTGGGCGAAGGAACCTGGCCGACCATGCGCGACACCTTGCGCAGGACGGGTGTCAGCGAGACGGACTTCATCCGCGAGTGCGATGCGGCCTTCAAGCAGGGCTCCAAGTTCGTCCGCTGGCGCGAAGAGGTCGACGGCGACTATTACCACCATCCCTTCGTGCTGCCCCCGGGATTCCTGGAGACTCATCTGGCCACAGGCTGGATGGCGCACCGCGACGTGCCCTTCAGCATGCTGACCTGCTTCCAGGCACACCTGTGCGAGGCCGGGAAATCCCCCAAGCAGATGTCCACGCCGGAGTGGGCTTCCGTGGCCAACTACGCCTACCACCTCGATGCCGCGAAGCTCGGGGTGTTCCTGCGGAAGCACTGCGTCGAGAAGCTGGGCGTACGCCACGTGGCCGATCACATGGTCGAGGTGGAAACGCACGAGAACGGCGACATCGCAGCCCTGCGGACGCGCGAGCATGGTGCGATCGAAGGCGACCTGTTCGTGGATTGCAGCGGCATGCGTGCGCTGCTGATCGGGCAGCACTACGGCGTCGAAATCGAATCCCAGAAGGACGTGTTGTTCAACGATCGGGCGATCGCGACACGGGTACCCTACGTGGATCCCAGCGTGGAGATCGCTTGCCAGACCATCTCGACGGCGCAGGAAGCCGGCTGGATCTGGGACATCGGCCTCCAGAGCCGCCGCGGCATCGGTCACGTCTACTCCAGCACCCACACGAGCGACGAGGCTGCAGAGGCCGCCCTGCGACGCTACATCGTGGCGACGGGGGGGCGTGAGCAGGACATCGATACGTTGCCGAAGATCGTGATCCGCCCCGGTTTCCGGCGTGGCGCGTGGCACCGGAACTGCGTGGCCATCGGGCTGTCCAGTGGTTTCATGGAGCCGCTCGAAGCCTCTTCGTTGGTCATGGTGGAGCTCGCCGCGGGCATGCTGGCCGACCAGATGCCCGCCACGCGCGCCGCCGTGGACATCGTTGCCAAGCGCTACAACGACACCTTCAGCTACCGCTGGGACCGCATCGTCGACTTCCTGAAGCTGCACTACGTGCTGAGCAAGCGGGACGACAGCGACTACTGGCGCGACAACCGCAGGCCGGAAACGATTCCGGAACGCCTGCGCGACCTGCTCGAATTCTGGCGCCACCAGCCGCCCTCCCGGTACGACCTCAATCGGGTCGAAGAAGTGTTCCCCTCGGCGAGCTACCAGTTCATCCTCTACGGCATGGGATTCATGCCCGACACGCGCCCGACCACGCGGCACATGGATGATGTCCAGGCCGCGGAAGGATATTTCCGCCAGTCCGCGGACATCGCGAGGAAGATGCTGCCGGCATTGCCTGGGCATCGTGAGATGCTCGATCATGTGATGACGCGCGGAATGCCGCGCATCTAGGACGACCCAACGATGCCCCGACACGCCCAGGTCAACAACATCGACCACAAGGACTTGCGCATCGACACCCGGCGCGGCGCGCAGCTGGGCGACGATGTCGGTTTCGCCGCCACGTTCCCTGCCGAGTTCCGCGACCTGCAGGCCTGCTATCCGATCGTGTTCCGCAAGGACGCGCACGGCGCGTTGTCGCCGATCGCGTTGCTGGGATTCGAGGAGGGAAAGAACCTGTTCCTCGATGGCGAGCGCTGGGATGCGCACTACCTGCCGCTGGCGATCGAGCGGCAGCCCTTCCTGATCGGGCGTGGCGGCGACGAAATGACGGTGCATATCGACCTGGACAACCCCCGGGTCGGCAGCGCCGAAGGCGAGCCGCTGTTCCGCGAGCATGGCGGCAACAGCGAATACCTGGAGCGGATCGCATCGGTGCTGCTCACGCTGCACAACGGGCTGGAACGCCTGCCGGCCTTCATCGATGCGCTGCTCAAGCACGAGTTGCTGGAATCGTTCGCGCTCGACGTGCAACTGGACGATGGCTCGCTCAACCGGCTGGCCGGGTACTACCTCATCAACGAGGACCGTCTCCGCGGCCTCGATGCCGGCGCACTGGGCCAGCTGCATGCGGACGGGCACCTGGAGCCGATCTTCATGGCCGTGGCTTCGATTTCGAACTTCCGTGCCCTGATCGACAGGATGAATCGGAGCCGTGCCGGCGGACGCTAAGCCCATCCGCGAGCTTCGCGGCGAAGCGCCCGGCGCGCTGGCCGAGGCGCTGCGGGCATCGGCGTCCGGGCCGACCGTGGTGCGAGGCCTTGTGGCCCATTGGCCGATGGTGGCGGCAGCGCGGGAGTCGATGCAGGCCGCAGTGGCTTATCTGCATGGCTTCGAACGCCAGGACGCACCGCCGGTGGTCGCGACGGTCGCGGCCCCGGAAGCCGGCGGGCGGGTGTTCTACAACGACGACCTGAGCGGCTTCAACTTCCGCCAGGAGCATATTCCGCTGGGCACGGTGCTCGACACGTTGCTCAAGTACGCGGCACGGGAACCCGCGCCGATGATCTACGTCGCATCGACCACGCTCGACACCTGGCTGCCAGGCTTCCGTGAAGAAAATGCGCTCGTCCTGGAAGGTCGCGATCCGCTGGCGAGCATATGGATAGGCAACCGCACCCGCATCGCCGCCCATCAGGACGTGCCCGACAACATCGCCTGCGTCGTGGCGGGGCGCCGCCGCGTCACCCTGTTCCCGCCGAACCAGTTGCGCAACCTGTACATCGGTCCGCTGGACTTCACGCCTGCCGGACAGGCCGTCAGCCTCGTCGATTTCGCATCGCCCGATCTGGAGCGGTTTCCGCGCTTCGCCGAAGCGATGCGGTACGCGCAGGTGGCCGAACTCGAACCGGGCGACGCAGTCCTGATCCCCAGCATGTGGTGGCACCACATGGAGGGCCTGGAGCCGTTCAACGTGCTGGTCAATTACTGGTGGCGCGAGGCACCGGGTTGGATGGACACGCCGATGAACGTCCTGATGTACGCGCTGATGACGATGCGCGACCTGCCACCCCATGAGCGGGAGATCTGGCAGGACGTATTCCGCCACTACGTGTTCGAAGCCGGCGCGGACACGGTCGCGCATATTCCGGAGGAGGCCCGCCGTCTTCTCTCGCCGCTGGACGAAGTGCGTGCCCGCGACCTTCGCGCGCGCCTGCTCAAGCGGATCAATCGCTGATCAAGAACGCCCAGGGGCCTATTCGTGAGCAACCACACCAACGATATCTCCCATCGCCCTGTGAAGCGCGTCGTCATCGCCGGGGGCGGTACGGCAGGGTGGATGGCGGCCGCCGCGGTCTCCAGGGTCCTGGGCAAGGTGTTGGATATCACGCTGGTCGAATCCGAAGAGATCGGTACCGTGGGGGTTGGCGAAGCCACCATCCCGACGCTGATGAGCTTCCACCGGATGATCGATATCGACGAGCGGGAGTACATGGCGGCCACGCAGGGCACCGTCAAGCTGGGAATTTCGTTCGAGAACTGGCTCGATACCGAGCATCGCTACATCCATTCCTTCGGATTCAGCGGCAAAGACCGGGGAGCGACCGGCTTCCAGCACTTCTGGCTACGGGGACGCAAGGAAGGTTTCGCCAGCGGCTACGAGGACTATTGCCTCGAGTTGAAGGCGGCCCTGACGGACCGCTTCGCGCATCTTCCCCATGGCGGCATCAATTACGCGTACCACATGGATGCAAGCCTGTACGCGAAGTTCCTGCGGCGATTCAGCGAGCGCCATGGAGCGAAGCGCGTCGAGGGAAAGATCGCCGACGTCGTGACGGATGCGGCATCGGGCTTCATCACGGCGCTGAAGATGGAGAACGGCGACGCTATCGAAGGCGATTTCTTCATCGATTGCACTGGCTTTCGCGCGCTGCTGATCGGCAAGACACTGGGCGTGGGTTTCACCGACTGGTCGCACTGGCTGTTCAACGACAGCGCGTTGGCCACCCAGACCACCGCCGTGCGCGACGCCGTACCGTATACGCGCGCCATCGCCGGGAAGGCAGGGTGGCAATGGCGGATCCCACTGCAGCACCGGGTCGGCAATGGCATCGTCTACTCGAGCCGTCATGTCAGCGACGACGAGGCGCGCGAAGAGTTCCTGGGAAGCCTCGAGGGTGACGTCATCAAGCAGCCCTGGCCGATCCGTTTCAAGCCGGGGCAGCGCCAGCAGTGCTGGGAAAAGAACTGCGTGGCCCTGGGCCTCGCGGGCAGTTTCATCGAGCCGCTGGAGTCGACCACGATCCACCTGATCCAGCGCGGCATCGTGCACCTGCTGCAGAACTTCCCGCAGGTGGTGGCCCAGCCGGCGATCGATGAATACAACGCGCGCCTGGGCGAGGAGTTGCAGCACGTGCGCGACTTCGTGGTGATGCACTATCACCTCAGCAACCGGCGCGACTCGCCGTACTGGCGCGAGATCGCGGAGATGGAAATCCCGTCCACGCTGCGCCATCGCATCGAACTTTTCCGCGAGACCGGTACCGTCTTCCATGTGCCCGGCGAGCTGTTCGGCGAGAATTCGTGGATCCAGGTGATGATGGGGCAGGGCGTGGTGCCAAAGCGTTACCACCCGACGGCGGACGCGATATCACCGGCCGAGCTGCAGCGTTTCCTCGACGATATCCGCCACCATGTGCAGGGCAACGCGCAGCGGATGCCGGCCCACATGGACTATCTGCGCAGTTATTGCCCCGCGCCCAAACCCTGACCGCCGCAAGACGCATCGCCTATGCTGCCGCTATGAGCGATACGCGACTCCAGGATTTCGTGGCAGCCCACCGGCGACTGTTCGTGCTGACTGGCGCGGGGTGCAGCACGGCTTCGGGGATTCCCGACTACCGGGACGAGCAGGGGGCATGGAAGCGCACGCCGCCGGTGACGTATCAGGCCTTCGTCGGCGACCTTGCGACACGCCAGCGCTATTGGGCGCGCAGCCTGGTTGGCTGGCCACGTATCGCCGAGGCCAGGCCGAATGCGGCGCACCGCGCGCTGGCGGCCCTGGAGGCGCAGGGGTCTTGCGAGCTCCTGCTGACCCAGAACGTGGACGGATTGCACCAGGCTGCGGGCAGCCGGTCGGTGATCGACCTTCACGGGCGGCTGGACGATATCGTCTGCCTTGGTTGCGCGGCACGATCGTCGCGCGCGGCGCTTCAGGTCCGGCTCGTCGACGCGAATCCCGAGTGGGCAGGCCTGACCGCCGGTGCGGCGCCGGATGGCGATGCGGATCTGGAAGGACGCGACTTCAGCGCGTTCCTTGTTCCTGCCTGCGAAGCCTGTGATGGCATGCTCAAGCCCGACGTCGTCTTCTTCGGCGAGAACGTGCCACGCGAGCGTGTCCAGGCGGCGATGGCGCATCTGGAGCGCGCCGATGCGATGCTCGTGGTGGGCTCGTCGTTGATGGTGTATTCGGGTCTGCGCTTCGTGCATGCCGCAATACGCGCGGGCACGCCCGTGGCGGCCGTGAACCTGGGGCGTACGCGTGCCGACGATCTGCTCCAGTTCCGGATCGCCGCGCCCTGCGGAGACGCGTTGGCGTTCCTGCAGGACGGCGGACGCTACCGCGTCACTCCGCCGGCGATTGCAGGCTGAGCCAGCGCTCCAGCGAATGCGGGGACAGCGGCCGCGACACGTAATAGCCCTGCAGGATGTCGCAGTTCAACGATGCAAGGACCGCGCGCTGGGCCTGGTTCTCCACGCCCTCGGCCACGACCTTCAACGACAGGCTCTCGCCGATGCGCAGGATGGAGGTCGTCAGCGCCCGCGCCGATTCGCTGTGCTCGAGGTCGCGGACGAAGCTCATGTCGAGCTTGAGTTCGCTGATCGGCAGGCGGTGCAAATGGCTCAAGCTGGAATAGCCGGTACCGAAGTCGTCGATCGACAGATGCACGCCCATGCGGTGGATCGCATCGATGTTGGCCAGCACCTCCGGCTTCTGCGCCAGCATGACGCTCTCGGTCACTTCCACCATCAGTTCGTCGGGCGATAGGCCGCACTTGCCCAGTACGTTGCCGATGAAGGCGGGCAGGTCCTGCTGCTCGAAATTGATCGCCGACAGGTTGACCGACACGCGCGGCACCGGCACGCCGCGACGACGCCAGTCCGCCATCTGAGTGCAGGCTTCCTCGAGCGTCCACCGCCCGAGGTCGTCGATCAGTCCGCATTCCTCGGCCATCGGCACGAAGGTCCCGGGCGAGATCTCGCCGATCTCCGGATGCCGCCAGCGCAACAGGGCTTCCACGCCGTGCAGGCGGGTGTCGTCGTCCATGCCGACCTGCGGCTGGTAGTGCAGGCGCAACTGGCCGCTGCGCACGGCTTCGCGCAGCGCATTCTCCAGTGCCAGGCGTTCCTGCATGGCCTGGTTCATTTCAACGCTGTAGAACACGATGCGGGCGCCGCCTTCGGATTTGGCGCGGTACATCGCAATATCCGCGTGGCGCACCAGCGAATCCACGTCCCAGCCGTCGCTGGGGAACATCGCCACGCCCACGCTGGCTTGAGGCGTCAGCATCATGCGGCCGGCATTCACCGGCTGCGACAGGCGCGCCATCAGGCGGTCGGCGAGGTTGGCGGCGTTCTCGGCGTCGTAGTCGGGTACGGCGAGCACGAATTCGTCGCCGGCCAGGCGCGCGACCACGTCGGCCTCGCGCAGTTCCCCGCTCAGCCGACGGGCCAGTTCGCGCAACAAGGCGTCGCCGGCGGTGTGGCCCTGGGTGTCGTTGACGATCTTGAAGCGGTCGATGTCGACGAACAGAAGCGCCACGGCGCTGTCCCTGCGCGCGGCGTCCAGCAGCATCTGCTCGACCTTGTTGTTGAACAGCGCCCGATTGGGCAGCCCTGTCAGGGTGTCGAAGAAGGAAAGCTGGTGCATGCGCGCGCGAGCGCGTTCGCGGTCCATCGCCAGGGCGCAGAGGTGCAGGCAGACGTCGACCACGCGCTGGTGGAACTCGTCGGGTGCGCGATTTTCCCAGTAGTACAGCGCGAAGGTACCCAGCACGCGGCCATCGTGGCCCTTAATCGGACTGGACCAGCAGGCACGGATGCCGAGCGCGAGGAAGGGTGCCTTGTAGGCCTGCCAACGCGGGTCGCGGTCGATATCGGTGCATTCCACCGGTTGCCCGCTCCATGCGGCCGAGCCACAGGCGCCCACCATCGGCCCGGCACGCTCGCCGTTGACGGCGCCAGCAATGTGGTCGGGCAGGCTGGGTGCGGCGAGCACGCGCAGGTGGCCGTAATCGTCGAGCGCGATCACCGACGCCACCGCCTCCGGCATCACCTTCTCCACTTCCCGGCAGACCAGCGTCAGCACGTCCTGCAACGGCTGTTCGCGGACGATGGCGCCCAGCACCTTGCGGTGCAACTCTTCGTGCAGCTTGCTGTGGGTGATGTCGGTGTAGACGCCCAGCAGGTAACGCGTGCCCCGATCGCCGTCGAACACCGGGTTCACCACGGCCGAGATCCACAGCGGTACACCGGTCTTGGCGTAGACCAGCAGTTCGGTGCGATAGCCCTGCTGGGCATTCAACTGCCCACGCACCCATTCGACGGTTTCGGGATCGGTATGCGGGCCCGCGAGGAAATCGCTGGGCCGGCGGCCCACCACTTCGTCCAGGGTGTAACCGAGCATCCGAGTGAAGCCCTGGTTGATGTAGGTGATGCGGGCGTCGTCGTCGCAGACCACGACGGCGTTGTCGCTGTGGTCGATGACCCAGGACACATCGGGTACGGCAGGCGCAGAAAAGGCAGGCATGGCGATGGCAGTGGGCCTCACGGTCGCGTCTTCCCCAAGAACGTTATCCGTCGGATGGTCCGGGTTCGCCACGGCAGTCCCTGCTACGCCGCCCCGGGGTGGGGCCATACGAAACGGTATCGGCCCCGGATCACCGCACTTTACCCGAACTTACGCGCCGCACACGGGGGTCGGATGCATGCAAACGGTTCCATGTCATCCGCATGCACAAGGCATTGCCGGTGCGGCGCTGGCGAGGCCGGTGTCCAGTGTCCGAAAGGGCAAGGGCGGTCGATGCATCGGCCTGACGCATCGCCGTCATGAAGGCCGCCTAGGCTTGCCGGCCGCATGACGGGGGTGATCCAAGCATGAAGAAGATCGGAATGGGCCTGGCGTTGGTGGTTGGCCTGACAGCGTGTGGGCGAGCGCCCGAACCTGCGTCGGGAGAGCCGGCGTCCGTGGCGTCCGTCCGTGCGGCATCGCCCGACAGCCGTGGCGATGCAGTGACGCCGTACGCGCGCGCCGACCGCGCGCTGGCCGAGCGACGGCTGATGTCGCCCAGAGGCGACAACGCGATAGAACACTATCTGGCCGCCCGTGAGGACGCGACCGAGGCCGCACGTGCGCAAACCGCGCTGGCCGAACTGCAACCCTACGTCGTGATCGCCGCCGAGCAGGCCATCGTGCGCGGCGATGCGGCCGAGGCCGAACGGTTGCTCGCGTTGATCGAACGCGTCGACGCACGCGCGCCTGCCCTGCCGCGCCTGCGCACGGGCATCGCAGCGCTGCAACGGGAACAGGCCGCGCAGGCCACCATCGCGGCCCTGGAAACACCGCCGCCGTCGGTGATGGTCGCGCCGCGGCCGACGACTGCGCCGCCGCCCACGGTGGCCGAAGAACCAGCGCCCGCATCCGCGAGCACACCCGTGGCGACCAACCCCGCGCCACCGCCGGCGCCGGTCATAGCCGAAATGCCCCTCCCCTCAGCTGCGGTCGCGCGTGTCGCGCCGACGATCCGTACGCCTCGCCTGGTGCAGGACGCCCAGCCGCGCTACCCATTGCCCGCTTTGCGTGCGCGCATCGAAGGGCAGGCGGACGTGGCCTTCACCATCCAGCCCGATGGCAGCGTGCGCGACGTGCGCCTGCTGTCGTCGTCACCTGCCGGCCTGTTCGACGCGTCCGCGCTGGCGGTCGCGCAGCGCTGGCGTTTCGAGCCAAGCGGCCAGGCGCATGCCTCGCAGCGTACGGTGCGGTTCCGGTTGCCCGCGGATGCGAAGGGTGGCGCGGACTGATTGGTTTCCACATGGCACTGCGGCGAGAATGGCGTCATGACGACCCCCGACCCGCTTCTCGAAACTGTCGAACAGGACACCGGTCCTTCCCCGCAATGGTCCGTGCTGTGGCTGCACGGCCTGGGCGCCGACGGCCATGACTTCGCGCCGATCGTGCCCGAACTCGTGCGACCCGGCTGGCCCGCGCTGCGTTTCGTGTTTCCGCATGCGCCAGTGCGCGCGGTGACCATCAACAACGGTGTGCGCATGCGCGCCTGGTACGACATCGTCGGCATGGACTTCCCGACCCGTGCGGACAGTGCGGGCATCGAGGAATCCCTCGTGCAGGTGGACGCGCTGATCGAGCGCGAACATGCGCGCGGCATCGCGCCGGAACGGCTGCTGCTGGCGGGTTTCTCCCAGGGCGGCGCCATCATCCTGTCCGCCGGCTTGCGCCGGCAGGTGCCGCTCGCCGGCCTGATCGCCCTGTCCACCTACCTGCCGGGCGCGTCGCAGGCGGCCTCGCAGCTGGCTTCGAAGGCGACCGCGCAGCCGGTTTTCATGGCCCATGGCACGGGCGACCCGGTGATCCCGCTGGTCCATGCCGAGCAGAGCGCCCGGGCGCTGGGGGACATGGGCTTCGACGTGGCGTGGCACCGCTATCCGATGGCGCACCAGGTCTGCGCCGAGGAAATCCGTGACCTGGGTGACTGGATGGAACGGCGGTTTGCGTTGTAATCCCCATGCGTCCCCACCCGGGTGACGCGTGGCGCCGCCATGGGTAACCTAGGCCACGGGGGATCACGCCAACGTTCATCGAGGACGCCTTTGCCGTGAAAGTGGTCATAGCCGACGACGAACCCCTCGCCCGCGAGCGCCTGCGCGCGTTGCTGGCCGAGCATGCGGGCATCGACGTGGTGGCCGAGGCCGAGAACGGCCTGGATGCACTGCAAGCCTGTTCGCAGCACCGCCCGGACATGGTCCTGCTCGACATCGCGATGCCCGGTGTGGACGGGCTGGAAGCAGCCAGGCATCTGGCTGCCTTCGACCCGCGGCCGGCGGTGGTGTTCTGCACGGCCTATGACGAGCATGCGCTGTCGGCCTTCGAGGCCGCCGCGATCGACTACCTGATGAAGCCCATCCGCGCCGAACGGTTGGCCGCGGCGCTGGAGCGCGCACGCACGTTCATTGCCGGGCGCGAGACCCAGGCGCCTGCGGCAGCATCGAGTGGCCAGCCGCGCACCCACCTGTGCGCGCGCCTGCGCGGCAGCCTGCGCCTGATTCCGGTCGACGAGGTGCACTACCTGCAGGCCGAGGAGAAGTACGTGGTGGTGCATCACGCGCGCGGCGAGGACCTGATCGAGGAGTCGCTGAAATCGCTGGAGGAGGAGTTCGGTGGGCGCTTCGTTCGCATCCACCGCAACTGCCTGGTGGCGCGCCACGAACTGGTCGAGATCAAGCGCGTCGGCGACGGCCACGTGCAGGCGATCCTGCGCCACGGCAAGGCGCCGCTGGAAGTCAGCCGACGCTGCGTGGCCGGCCTGCGCGAGACCGTCAAGACGCTGTGATGCCCGCGGACGTCGCGGCATGCGGGATAATGCCCGCATGACCACGCTGCGCATCGCCACCCGCAAGAGCCCGCTCGCCCTCTGGCAGAGCGAACACGTCGCCGACCGTTTGCGCGCCATCCATCCGGACCTGGCCGTGGAACTGGTACCGATGAGCACGCGCGGCGACGAGGTGCTGGACCGCTCGCTCGCGGCCATCGGCGGCAAGGGCCTGTTCCTCAAGGAACTGGAGCTCGCGATGCTGCGCGGCGAAGCCGACTGCGCCGTGCACTCGCTGAAGGACGTGCCGATGGAACTCGAGGGCCCGTTCGCGCTGCCGGCGATCCTCACGCGCGCCGACCCTGCCGACGCCTTCGTGTCCAACCATTACGACGATATCGCCACGTTGCCGCACGGTGCGCGCGTGGGCACGTCGTCGCTGCGCCGGCAGGCGCAATTGCGCGCGCTGCGGCCCGACCTGCGGTTGCTCGACCTGCGCGGCAACGTCAACACGCGCCTGGCCAAGCTGGATGCGGGCGACTACGACGCCATCGTGCTTGCCTGCGCGGGCCTGCAGCGTCTGGGCTTCGATGCACGCATCCGCGCGCGACTGCAGGCGCCGGACTGGCTGCCTGCGCCGGCGCAGGGGGCGATCGCGGTCGAATGCCGCGCGGAAGATCCCGACGTGCACGCGCTGTTCGCACCGCTGGACGATGCCGCTACGCGCCTGTGCGTGGAGGCGGAGCGCGCGATGAACCGCGCGCTGCACGGCAGTTGCCACGTGCCGGTGGCGGCGTTCGCGCAGCGCGAAGGCGACGCGCTGGTATTGGCCGGGCTGGTGGGCTCCGCCGCGGAGGGCCAGGTGATCCGGGCCGAAGGCGAGGGCGCCGCGAGCGATCCGGAGGCGCTGGGGCGCCGCGTGGCTGCGCAGCTGCTGGACCAGGGCGCGGGCGCGTTCCTGGCCTGACCGGTCTTTACTTGAAGCGGTAGACCACGTTCATCGTGGTCAGCGTGTCGGTTTTCTTGATGTCTTCGGCCACGTCGCTGTTGTGGCGCGCCTGCCAGCCCGCCTTCAGGGCCAGATGCGAGTTCATCGTCACCGACACGCCGAGATCGTTCTGGGCGAAGGTGTTGTACTCGCCCGATTCCACCAGCAGCTTGTTGACGATCTCGGTGCTGTCGGTGAGCGCGTAGCGCATGTCGATCAGGCCACGGCCGATGAAGCTGGCCTCGGTGCGTCCGTCGACGGTGTCGTAGGCACGGCGATAGCCAGGGCCGACCTGCAGGTCGAGGTGCGCGCGCTCGTTTTCGATGACCCGGTTGCCGTAGCTCAAGCTAAGCGACTGCTGGCGGCTGTACGTGCCGAAGTCGTCTTCCTCGTGGCGCAGCGCGGTGTTGAGCGTGCCGCGATCGTCCATCAGGTAGGCGCTGTTGGCGTTGACCGTGTAACGGTTCGCCGTGGTGCGGGTGTCGCGCACGATGCTGCCGTCGTCGCCGGTGCGGGTGTACTCCGAGCGCGAATGCAGGCCGAACAGGCTGGCGCTGTGCCGCCAGGCACCGCCGTCGGTGTAGGTCAGGTCCAAGCGGCCGTTGAAGCTTTCGGTATTGCTGTTGCCACTGGCGGCCGCGAAGCCCAGCTCGCCGCCACCGGTCAGCTTGGGCGTGGGCGGGGGCGGAGCGGGCGGGGCTTCCGGAATCGGTCGCACGGCCATGGCCACCACGGGCACGAGCGTGGTGGCTTCCTTGCCGAAGCTCTTGGTGGCCTTCGTCGCATCCACCTTCTCGTTGCGCGGAAGCAGCACATCGGCAGCCTGGGCAGGCGAGGCCAGGCCGGTGAGCAGGGCGAGCGTCAGAAGAGAAGGGAGCACGGACGGGGACATGGGGCCTCGGGGGGAGGGTGTAATCGGTTACATGGTAGGCGCCACCCGACGGAGTCACAAGCCAAGTGCTTGTTCCGATTCAGGTTTGCGACATGGATTGTGCCACGGATGAACCGTCGGACGGCGACCGTAGTCACGGTTGTGGCGCCGACCCTGACCCTCGGGCATGCGAGCGTTCAGCGAGGCGTCTCGATGGTGATCGCCGGATCGTCGTAACGCGCATACGTCTGCACCACGGTGTAGGCGCGACCGTCGTTGTCGGTACCGTCGTGGCGCAGCCGCAACGGCAAGCCCCCGGCTCCGATCCAGTACTCGAACGCTACCGGCTCGGGCACCGTGTTGCGGACGCGGTAGTGCTTGGCCGACACGCCATCGATCTCCGTCTCACCGAGGAAGTCCGCGGAAAGGCCTTGCTGGGCCTGCTGGAGTTTGAGCGGATCGCGCCAGGGGGCCAGGGTTTCGGGAGGCAGCGGAACGCGCGTGGACCGGCCATTCACCTGCATGTACAGCATGCTTCCGATGACGGTCTGCGTGCCGGTGGGCAGGGTGATCCGATAGCGGTCGGGGGCTACGTACTCCATTTCGCTGGTCATCGGGTGCGCGCCATCCATCTCCATCCGTGCATGGAAACTGCGGGCATCCAGGAATCGGTGCATCGACGCTTTCACCTCCGCCACGGCATCCGTCGCAGAGACACGATGCGGCGGCACCGGCGCAACGGTGGAAGCGGTCGCGTCTCCCGCCGCGGGCGGTGTGCGTTGGCATGCGGCCAGTCCGGACAGGATCAGCAGGGTGGCCGTGGACAGCAGGGCGGTACGCAAAGGCATGGCGGCGGCCTCGTCGAAGGGGCAGCGCCTTGGGTCCGTGCGTTGAGGGTGTCCCGGCGGCGCAAACACGCCGGGACGCCTGGCACCGCACGGGCCCAAGGCGCCGCCGGCGCTTGTCCCCTGTATTCCGCTCAACGTCAGGCGGGCGGCGAAAACGGCCACCCGTCGGCGATAATCCGGCCACGCCCCCTGCCGTGCCCCCCATGGACAAGATCGAACGGATTACCGCCCTGCACCGCATCCTCAAGGCGGCGCGCTACCCGGTCACGGTGAAACGCCTGCAGGAGGAGCTCGGCTGTTCGCGCGCCACCGTCTACCGCGACCTGGCCTACCTGCGCGATGCGCTGATGGCGCCCATCGAGGGCGATGGCGAAGCGGGCTTCCGTTACCACGCCGCGGAAAGCGAGCGCTTCGAACTGCCCGGCCTGTGGCTGAGCTCGGAAGAACTGTATGCCTTGCTCGCCGCCCAGCAGTTGCTGGTCCGTACCGGTGGCGGCGTGCTCTCGGGCGCGCTGGCACCGCTGCAGAAGCGCATCGAAGGGCTGCTGGCCGACCATGCCGGCGTGTCGCAGTGGCCGGTCGACCGCGTGCGGGTCATCCCGCATCGCGGCCGCAAGTTGGACGAGGCCAGTTTCCGCACCGTCGCCTCGGCCGTGCTGGAGCGCAAGCAGCTGCAGTTCGAGTACCGCGCGCGTTCCACCGACGAGCGGACGCGCCGCACGGTGTCGCCGCAGCGCATCACCCACTACCGCGACAACTGGTACCTGGATGCGTGGGACCACGAGCGCAACGCGCTGCGCAGCTTCGCCGTCGATCGCGTGGGCAACGCGCGGTTGGCTGAAGAACCCGCACGCGACCTGCCCAACGAGGAACTCAACCAGCACCTGGCATCGAGCTACGGGATCTTCTCCGGCGAACCGAAAGGCTGGGCGACGATCCTGTTCAGTGCCAAGGCCGCGCGCTGGGTCGCCGACGAGCAATGGCATTCCAAACAGCAGGGCCGCCACCTGCCCGACGGTCGTTACGAGGTCAAGATCCCCTACAGCGTTTCTCGCGAGCTGTTGATGGACATCCTGCATTACGGCGCCGACGCGGAGATCGTCGAACCCGCCGTGCTGCGCGAACAGGCGAAGGCGCTGCTGGAACTCGCGCTGTCGAACTACGACAAGAAGTAGCGTTTCAACGCCGGGGCAGCGTGCAGGTGTTGGCGTGCTGCAGGGTGCCGTCGGCCAGGCGGTAGCATCGGAAGTGCTGGCGTTCGCCGAGCCAGCCCTCGAATACGAGGAAGTCGGCGGTGCCGTCCGAGTAGGTGCTGACTTGCGAGGGGGCGCCGGGTAGCGTGATGACCACGCGCGCGCTCAGGACGCCATCATCGCCCTGATCGATCTGGTAGATGACGCCCCGGTTGATCGACAGATGGCCAAGGCCACCGATGGCGAAGACTCCCGATGGGCCATTGACGATGCCCATGATGTTGTCCTTCAGGACGATCTGCCGCGTGCCATCTTGGGTCACGTACTCCAACGCGCCTATCCATTCGCCCCTATCGGACCCCAGGAGCTGGCCGCCGAACGCGGGCACGGTTACATCCGCCGCATGAGCCGATGGATTGCAGGCGCAGGCCGCAAGGATGATTCCGGCGAGACGCCACCGCACCGTTCCTAAGGCCCCTTCGACTCGCCGAAGCCCGGCTTGCCGAGCTGTGCGGGCAGCTGCGGTACGCGGACCAGTTGGCGGGCATTGATGCCGTGGTCGCGCGCGCGCTTCACCAGGTCCTGGTACTGCGCGTCATCCATCACCGGATCGCGCGCCAGGATCCAGCCCATGTCGCGGCCCGGGTAGTCGATCAGTGCCCAGGAGTAGTCGGGGGCCACGTCGACGATGCGCCACTTGGCCGGCACCACGCCGACGAACCACAACGTCCACTCGCGGTTGCCGGAGGCTTCCTTCACCGACGCGCGGGCTTCGCGCACCTGTTCGGGCTGGTCGAATCCTTCACGGTAGTGGTAGGCCACCCCGACCTTGTCGCGGTCGCGGAAGGCGTATTCGTAACGTGCCGCGACGTGCCCGCGCTCGGCGAAGTAGGGAATGTGCGCCACCACATGCCAGGTGCCCATGAAGCGGGGCAGGTCCACGGGTGCCGGACCCGCTTGCGCCTCGCCGCGGCTGGCGCAGGCGGCGACGAGCACCAGCAGCAGGGCGATCAGGGCACAACGGGCGACGCGGGAGAACAACGACATGGGCATGCGGGACTCCTTTCTCCCTGTCATACGGACACGCTAGTCATCAGGATGCGACGGCGATGTTAACCGGGGATGTCGCAACCCGTGAGATGCAGGTGCGCGAGTGTGACGTCGTGCCGACATCAACTCACGGGAGCTACTCGCCATGTCCATCGCCTCATTCACGTCGTCCCGCCCTGCTGCTTCCGATCGCCCCGACGCCGCGCTGGACCGTGTGCTGCGTCGGGCGGTGCTGACGGGTCTGGCGCTGGTGCTCTTGGTGCCGCTGGCGCGCGCCAGCACCGACGCGCTGGGATGGCTGCCGCTGTGGCTGGTGGGCATGCCGGCCACGGCATGGTGGGCGCTGCACAGGTTCCGCCTGCCTGCGGCAGCGCATCGGTTTCGCTCCGCCGCCCGCCGCCGCACCCCGCAGGCCCGCCGCCTGCGCGCCCGCCACCCGGGCTTGGCCAAGGCGGCCTGACCTTCGGCATGGGGTGGCCTCCGGGCCTTGTGCTAGCGTGAGAGGTTCATGAATTGCACCTCCGGAGCCACTCCCGATGCCCAGACTCACCCATGCCTGCCTGGCCGCCGGCCTTGCCGTTGCGGGCGCCATGACCGCCCCCGTCCACGCCAAGGAGGCTGACGTGTCCAACGACCCGTATGCCTGGCTGGAAGACGTCGAAGGCCAGAAACAGCTCGACTGGGTGAAGGGCGTCAACGCCAAGGCCGAGGCCGAGATCGCCTCGACCCCGGCCTTCAAGCAGTTGGAAGCGGACATCCGCGCCATCCTCGATTCCGACGCCAAGATCCCCGGCGTGCAGAAGATCGGCGACTTCTACTACAACTTCTGGAAGGACAAGCAGCACGAGCGCGGCGTCTGGCGCCGGACCACGCTGGCCGAGTACCGCAAGGCCCAGCCGCAGTGGGAGACCGTCCTCGACCTGGATGCGCTGAACAAGGCCGAGGGCAAGAACTGGGTCTGGCACGGCGCCGACTGCCGCAAGCCCGACTACACGCGCTGCCTGATCGCCCTGTCGCGCGGTGGCGCCGATGCCGACGAGACTCGCGAATTCGACCTGGCCAACAAGGTGTTCCTGAAGGATGGCTTCTACCGTCCCGAAGCCAAGGGCGCGCTGGGCTGGAAGGACGCCGACACCGTCTACGTCTACAGCGACTTCGGCGCCGGCAGCCTGACCAGCTCGGGCTACCCGCGCATCGTCAAGGAGTGGAAGCGCGGCACGCCGCTGGCGTCGGCCTCGGTGGTCTACGAAGGCACGGCGGAAGACATGTACATCGCCGCGTTCCACGACGACACGCCGGGCTTCCAGCGCGATTTCGTCAGCCGCACGATCGCGTTCTACAACGATGAGCTGTACCTGCGCGGTGCCGACGGCAAGCTGGCCAAGATCGACGTCCAGAATTCGGCCAACAAGGGCGTCCACAAGGAGTGGCTGACCCTCGAACTGCGCGAAGCGTGGACCGTCGGCGGCAAGACCTACGCCGCGGGCAGCCTGCTGGCGACGAAGTTCGACGACTTCATGGCCGGCAAGCGCGACTTCGACGTGCTGTTCACCCCGACCGACAAGACCTCGCTGGCCGGCTTCACCTGGACGAAGAACCACCTCGTCCTCAACGTGCTGGAAGACGTGAAGAACCGCCTGAGCGTGCTCACGCCGTCGGCCTCGGGCTGGAAGACCAGCGCCTTCGTCGGCGCGCCGTCCTTCGGCACCATCGGCGTCAGCGACGTGGACAGCGACGACAGCGATGCGGTGTGGCTGACCGTCACCGACTACCTGACCCCGACCACGCTGTCGCTCGCCGAGATCGGCAAGCAGCCGGAACAGCTGAAGTCGATGCCGGCGTTCTTCGATGCCTCGGGCAAGAAGATCGAACAGCACTTCGCCACGTCCAAGGACGGCACCAAGGTGCCCTACTTCCTGGTCCGCCCGGAAGGCCTGAAGTACGACGGCAGCACCCCGACCCTGCTGTACGGCTACGGCGGCTTCGAGATCTCGCTGACCCCCGGCTACTCCGGCGGCGTCGGCAAGGGCTGGCTGGAGAAGGGCGGCGTGTACGCGGTCGCCAATATCCGTGGCGGCGGCGAGTACGGTCCGCGCTGGCACCAGGCCGCGCTGAAGGCCAATCGCCACAAGGCGTACGAGGACTTCGCCGCGGTCGCGCAGGACCTGGTCGCCCGCAAGATCACCTCGCCGAAGCACCTGGGCATCCAGGGCGGCAGCAACGGCGGCCTGCTCACCGGCAACATGCTGACCCAGTACCCGGAGCTGTTCGGTGCGGTGGTCGTGCAGGTCCCGCTGCTGGACATGAAGCGCTACAACCACCTGTTGGCGGGCGCGTCGTGGATGGCCGAGTACGGCAACCCCGACACCGCCGACTGGGAATTCATCAAGACCTTCTCGCCGTACCACCTGTTCGACGCGAAGAAGGACTACCCGCCTTCGCTGTTCATGACCTCCACCCGCGATGACCGCGTCCACCCGGGCCACGCCCGCAAGATGGCCGCCAAGATGCTGGAAGCGGGCAAGGACGTGCGCTATTACGAGAACATCGAAGGTGGCCACGGCGGCGCGGCGAACAACGCGCAGGCGGCGCACATGAGCGCGCTGGCCTACACCTTCCTCTGGCAGCAGCTCGCCAAGTAAGCGTCCGACGCCCCTCTCCGGAGGGGCGTCGCCATTGCATCCCGTATTCCCGGACCCCATCCATGAAGACGACCTCCTTCCTGCTTGCCGCGACCGTCCTGATGAGCACCCCGATCACCTCCGCCCTTGCCGCCACCGCCACCGCGCCCGATGTGGCCAAGAAGCCGCACGTCGTGAAGGCCCCGCACGGCGCCGAGCGCAACGACGAGTACTACTGGCTGCGCGACGACAAGCGCGAGAACAAGGAGATGCTGGCGTACCTCAACGCCGAGAACGCCTACACCGACTCGGTGATGGCGCCGTTGAAGCCGCTGGAGGACAAGCTGTACAACGAGGTCGTCGCCCGCATCAAGCAGGACGACGCCAGCGTGCCGTACCGTGAGCGCGGCTGGTGGTATTACGCGCGCTTCGTGACCGGCAAGGACTACCCGGTGCATGCCCGTCGCAAGGACGGCCCGGGCGTCGATGCGGTGTCGATCCAGGCGGCGAACGCAGCCGGCGATTTCACCGGCGAGCAGGTGCTGCTGGACGTCAATGCGCTGGGTGCCGGCAAGGACTACTACAACGTGGGCGACTACGAAGTCAGCCAGGACAACACGCTGCTGGCCTATGCCGACGACACCAACGGCCGCCGCCAGTACACCATCCGCTTCAAGAACCTGCAGACCGGCGAGATCCTGCCCGACACGGTCACCAACGCCGAACCGAACCTGGTCTGGTCCGATGACGGCCGCACCCTGTTCTACGTGGACAAGGATCCGGAGACCCTGCTCAGCAAGCGGGTGAAGTCGCACGCGCTGGGCACGCCGGCCGGCCAGGACAAGCTGGTCTACGAAGAAGAAGACGACAGCTTCTACATGGGCATCGGCCGCAGCCGCGACGACAAGTTCATCTGCATCAGCGTCGAGAGCACCGTGTCGTCCGAGATGCGCTGCACGCCAGCCGCGAGTCCGGGTGTGTTCACCGTGCTGGCCCCGCGCGAGCGCGACGTCGAATACCAGGCCGACCACCTCGGCGACCGCTGGGTGATCCGCACGAATGCCGATGGCGCGACCAACTTCAAGATCGTGACCGCGCCGACCGATTCGACCTCGCGCAAGGACTGGAAGGACTGGATCGCGCACCGCGCCGACGTGTTCGTCGAGGGCTTCGAACTGTTCGACGGCTTCAGCGTGGTGGCCGAACGCGCCAACGCACTGGAAAGCCTGCGCGTGATCAAGGCCGATGGCAGCAGCGACTACGTCAAGGCCGACGAAGCGGCTTACTCGATGGGCCTGTCCGCCAATCCGGAAACCGGTACCGACTGGCTGCGCTACAGCTACACGTCGATGACCACCCCGGCCACGACGTACGAGATCAACACCAAGACCGGCGAGCGCCGGCAGTTGAAGCAGCAGCCGGTGCCGGGCTACGACGCCTCGAAGTACGTGACCGAGCGCGTGTGGGCACCGGCCCGCGATGGCAAGACGAAGATCCCGGTGACCCTGGTGTACCGCAAGGACGTCGCCCGCGACGGCAAGGCGCCGATGCTGCAGTACGCCTACGGCAGCTACGGCAGCTCGATGGATCCGAACTTCAGCATCACCAACGTCAGCCTGCTGGACCGCGGCGTGGTGTATGCGCTGGCCCACATCCGCGGTGGCCAGGAAATGGGTCGCGCGTGGTACGACGACGGCAAGCTCTACAACAAGGTCAACACCTTCACCGACTTCATCGACGTCACCGACTACCTGGTGAAGGAAGGCTACGCGGCGAAGGATCGGGTGGCCGCGATGGGCGGCAGCGCCGGCGGCCTGCTGATGGGCGCGGTGTCGAACATGGCCCCGGAGAAGTACAAGGTCATCCTGACCCTGGTGCCGTTCGTCGACGTCGTCACCACGATGCTGGACCCCACCATTCCGCTGACCACCAATGAGTACGACGAGTGGGGCAATCCGGAAGAGAAGGGCTACTACGACTACATCCTGACCTACTCGCCCTACGACAACCTGCAGGCCAAGGCCTACCCGTCGATGTTCGTCGGCACCGGCCTGTGGGATTCGCAGGTGCAGTACTGGGAGCCGGCCAAGTACGTCGCCCGCCTGCGCGACCTCAACACCGGCAAGGGCCCGGTGGTGTTCCGCACCAACATGGAAGCCGGCCACGGCGGCAAGTCCGGCCGCTTCCGCCAGTACCGCGAGCGCGCCGAAATGTTCGCCTTCATGCTGGACCAGCTGGGCGTCGCGTCGAAGTAAGCAGCGATGCGAGGCGCGAAGAAAGCCGGGGCGACCCGGCTTTCTTCGTTTCCGGCTCTGGCCGACCGGCGGCGCTCCAGTCTCGCGGCTCTCCCGCCGATAACAGGGGGAGAGCAGCAGCGGAACGGAGAGGTGGGCCATGGCGAGGTGGGGCGCGGTCGTCCGCTGCGCGTACGTCGTGTTCGCGCCATCGGCGGCGGATTTGGGGTACAAGGGCGCGGTGCACGATACGTCTCCCCCCAAACCCCGCGATCTGCCCGATCCCAGGCCCACCCGGTTCCGCTGGGCGTGGTGGTTGCTGGCGTACGCAAGCCTGGGCATGGGCATCCTCGGCGTGTTCGTGCCGGGATTGCCGACGACGGTCTTCATCCTGATCGCGGCCTATGCGGCCTCGCGCGGGTCGGATCGGCTGCATCGTTACCTGGTCACACACCCGCGCTTCGGCCCGATGATCCACGACTGGCACCGGCATCGCGCGGTGTCGCGGCGCGCCAAGTGGGCCGCCACGTGGACGATGCTCTTCAGCGCCGTGATCCTGCTCGCGTTGATGCGCTGGACCGGTTCGCACCGCTGGTGGATGGCGGCGCTGCCGGTCGCCTGCATGGCTGTGGTCGGCACATGGCTGTGGCTGCGGCCGGAGCCGCCGCGCTGACCTTCGGCCGCCGCGTTCATCGGCCTGTGGCTATACTCGCCGCATGAACCGGAACGCCCGTCTTTTCGCCGCCGCCGCCCTGATGGCGGTCCTGTCCGCCTGCGGAGCCAAGGGCCCGCTGTTCCTCCCGGAAAAGCCCGCGGAAGAAGCGCCGGTGACGCCGGCGACGACCCCCGAGACGACGCCCGCGCCCGCCGTGCCCGCCGAACCGCCGATCGATCCCGCCACGGTGCCGGCCACCGACGGGAATGGCTGAGCCGGCCCGCACGCGGGAGACGTCCATGCGTTTCACCAAGATGCACGGCGCGGGCAACGACTTCGTCGTGCTGGATCTCCGCGACGGCCTGGCGCCACCCGACGCATTGCTCGCCGCGCGCGTGGCTGACCGCCATCGCGGCGTGGGTTGCGACCAGATCCTCACCATCGAACCCCCGCGCTCGGCCGAGGCCATTGCCGCGTACGGCATCTGGAACGCCGACGGCTCGCCCTCCCAGCAATGCGGCAATGGCGCGCGCTGCGTGGCGGCCTGGCTGGTGCGCGACGGTGTGGCGCGCGGCGACCGCTTCGTCGTCGACAGTCCGCTGGCCACGCACGTGGTCGAGCGCCTCGGCGAAGACCGCTACGCCATCGCCATGGGCGTGCCCGAGTTCGCGCCGGCCCGCATCCCGCTGCATGGGTTCGGCGAGCCGCGCGGCGAGTACGACGCGAGCGTGGACGAGGGCGTGAAGCTGCGCTTCGGCGCGGTTTCGATGGGCAATCCGCATGCGGTGATCGAAGTGCGGTCCGTGGACGATGCGCCGGTGCACCATTACGGTCCGCTGCTGCAGCGTTCGGCGCACTTCCCGGAATCGGTCAACGTCGGCTTCGCCGAAGTGGTCGCGCGCGACCGCGTGCGCCTGCGCGTCTACGAGCGCGGCGTGGGTGAAACGCTCGCCTGCGGCAGCGGCGCCTGCGCGGCGGCGGCCGTGCTGATCCGCCGCGGCCGGGTGGACCGCGACGTGGCCATCGCATTGCCGGGCGGTGAGCTCCGCATCCGCTGGCCGTCCGACGACGCGCCGGTCATCATGTCCGGGCCGGCGGCATTCGTATTCGAAGGGGAATGGAAAGCATGAGCGAGACACTCGAAAAGCTGGGCGCCCACGAAGTCGCGGCCTGGCTGCGGCGGCACCCGACGTTCCTGAAGCAGTTCCCCGATCTGGCCCTGAGCCTGGTGGTGCCACGCGACGATGGCCCTACCGCGTCGCTCGCCAGCTACCAGCTCGAGGTACTGCGCGACAAGAATCGCGAACTGTCCAAGCGCCTCAACGACCTGTTCGGCAATGCGCAGGAGAACGAGCGCCTGGCCGTGCGTACGCACCAGCTGGCGCTCACGCTGATGAAGCAGGGCAGCGCCGCCGATACCGTGCGCGCGATGGCGGCGTCGCTGGCCGAGGATTTCAACGGCGACCGCGTCAGTATCGTCCTGCTCGAGCCCGTCGCCGGCCTGGAAGAGAGCGAATGGCTGCAGGTCGTGCCGGCCGATAATCCGCACATGGCGCCGTTCCGCGACTGCCTGCGCGATGGCGAGCCGATCTGCGGGCGCCTGCAGCCCGAGAAGCACGTGCTGCTGTACGGCTCGCGTGCGGAAGAAGTCGCCTCGTCGGCGTTGCTGCCGTTGCCCGGCATCGGCCTGGTCGCCGTCGGCAGCCGCGACAGCAATCGTTTCTATCCCGGCATGGGCACGCTGTTCCTGCGCATGATGGGCGAGACGCTGGCGACGGCGCTGAAGCGGTTCGCCTGACCCAGGCGCATCGCGCGGACCTGCGCGCATGACCGTCGCCGACTTCCTCGCCTATCTCGAAGTCGAGCGTCGCGTTTCCGCGCACACGCTGGATGCCTACCGGCGCGATCTCGCCGCGCTGACGGAGTGGGTGCAGGCGCAGGAGATCGCCGACGTCGCCGATATCCAGGCCGAACAGCTGCGCAGCTTCGTCGCCGCCGAGCATCGCCGCGGCCTGTCGCCCAAGAGCCTGCAGCGGCGGCTCTCCGCGTGCCGCAGCTTCTATCAATGGTTGTTGAAGCATGGCCGCATCGCCGCCAGTCCGGCTGCCGCGCTGCGCGCGCCCAAGGCGCCGCGCAAGTTGCCGCAAGTGCTGGACGCGGACGAAGCGGTGAGGCTGGTGGAAGTGCCCACCGATGCGCCGCTCGGCCTGCGCGATCGCGCGTTGCTGGAGCTGTTCTATTCCTCCGGCCTGCGCCTGAGCGAACTGTGCCTGCTGCGCTGGCGCGACCTGGACATGGCCGGCGGCATGGTCAACGTACTGGGCAAGGGCAACAAGGAACGACGCGTGCCGGTGGGTTCGCACGCGCGCCGCGCGCTGGACGAATGGCGCCAGGAGCGTCCCGCTGGCAACGAAGCGTTCGTATTCCCCGGCCGTGGCGACGGACCGCTCTCGCAACGCGCCGTGCAGATCCGCATCAAGCACCTGGCGCAGCGCCAGGGCCTGTTCAAGCATGTACATCCGCACATGCTGCGGCACAGTTTCGCCAGCCACATCCTCGAATCCTCCGGCGACCTGCGTGGCGTGCAGGAGCTGCTGGGCCACGCCGATATCGCGACCACGCAGATCTACACGCACCTGGACTTCCAGCACCTGGCCAAGGTCTACGACGCCGCGCATCCTCGGGCCAAGCGCAAGAAATAAGAGGCCGTAGAGCCGTAGGCTGGGATGTAGCGCAGCGAAATCCCAGCGTCGTGCGCGATCTGGCTCCGTCGCGCTGGGATTACGCGTTGCTTCATCCCAGCCTACGGCCAGCCGCTTCAGGCCCATGTCGTGGACCCAAAGGTCATGCTTGAACCGGGGAGTGTCGTCCCCACCTCTGTGGGAACACCCCGGAGGCCTCCATGGACCCCAGCCAGAACCCGAACGTCTTCCACGCCACCACCATCCTGTCCGTGCGCCGCAACGGCCATGTCGCCGTCGCGGGCGATGGCCAGGTGACGCTGGGCCATACGGTCATGAAAGGCAACGCGCGCAAGGTGCGCCGGCTCGGTCGCGACGGCCAGGTGCTGGCGGGTTTCGCCGGTGCCGCGGCGGATGCGTTCACGCTGTTCGAACTGTTCGAGGCCAAGCTGGAGAAACACGGCCAGCTGACGCGCGCGGCCGTGGAATTGGCGAAGGATTGGCGCACCGAACGCCGCCTGGGCAAGCTCGAAGCGCTGCTCGCCGTCGCCGACAAGGAAACCTCGCTGATCATCAGTGGCACCGGCGATGTCATCGAGCCGGAGGACGGCATCATCGCCATCGGCTCGGGCGGCTCCTACGCGTTGTCCGCCGCGCGAGCGCTGCTCGCCCACACCGAGCTCGATGCGAAGTCCATCGCCGTCGAGTCGCTGAACATCGCCGGCGACATCTGCATCTACACCAACCGCAACGTGGTGGTCGAAGAGCTCTGAGCTCCGACGCCCGCTCGCATCCCAACGACTACATCCCCATGACAGAAAACACTTCATCCACGATGACCCCGCGCGAGATCGTGCAGGAACTCGACCGCCATATCGTCGGCCAGCACGCGGCCAAGCGCGCGGTGGCCATCGCGCTGCGCAACCGCTGGCGCCGCATGCAGCTGGACACCAGCCTGCGCAACGAAGTCATGCCGAAGAACATCCTGCTGATCGGCCCCACCGGCGTCGGCAAGACCGAGATCGCGCGCCGCCTGGCGACGCTGGCCAATGCGCCGTTCGTGAAAGTCGAAGCCACGCGCTTCACCGAAGTCGGTTACGTGGGCAAGGACGTCGAGCAAATCGTCCGCGACCTGGCCGATACCGCGGTGAAGATGTACCGCGAGCAGGCCAAGGCGCGCATGCGCACCCAGGCCGAAGAGCGTGCGGAAGACCGCATCCTCGACGCGCTGCTGCCGCGTCGCGAGGGCGCCGGCGGCGGATTCGGCTTCGGCGCGAACACCGCCACCACTACCGTCGACATCGGCGCGGAGCCGTCGTCGAAGGAATCCGAGACCCGGCAGAAGCTGCGCCGCCAGTTGCGCAATGGCGACCTGGACGAGCGCGAGATCGAACTCGAGCTCTCCGCCAACGTCGGCGTCGACATCATGACCCCGCCGGGCATGGAGGAGATGGGCCAGCAACTGCGCCAGATGTTCTCCAACCTGGGCGGCAGCAAGACCCACAAGCGCACCGTGACGATCAAGGCGGCGCGTCCGCAGCTGGTCGAAGAGGAAGCCGGCAAGCTGGTCAACGAGGACGACATCCGTGCGGCCGCGATCGAGGCCTGCGAGCAGCACGGCATCGTCTTCATCGACGAAATCGACAAGGTCGCCAAGCGCAGCGGCAACGTCGGCGGCGCCGATGTCAGCCGCGAGGGCGTGCAGCGCGACCTGCTGCCGCTGGTGGAGGGCAGCAACGTATCGACCAAGTACGGCACGGTGAAGACGGACCACATCCTGTTCATCGCTTCCGGCGCATTCCACCTGGCCAAGCCCAGCGACCTGATCCCGGAGCTTCAAGGGCGTTTCCCGATCCGCGTCGAGCTGTCGGCGCTGAGCAAGGAAGACTTCATCCGCATCCTCACCGAGCCGAAGGCGGCGCTCAGCAAGCAATATGTGGAGCTGATGAAGACCGAAGGCGTCGCGTTGCGTTTCAGCGATGATGCGATCGACCGCCTCGCCGAGATCGCCGCGCTGGTCAACGAGCGCCAGGAAAACATCGGCGCGCGCCGCCTGCATACGGTGCTGGAGCGCCTGCTGGACACGCTGAGCTACGAGGCGCCCGACCGCGATGGCCAGAGCGTGGTCATCGACCGCGCCTACGTCGATGCGCACCTGGGTGAGCTGGTGCAGGACCCCGACCTCAGCCGCTACATCCTCTGAGTCCCGAACCCGCCGCGAGGCGGGTTCTTCGTTTCCGGGGTGCATGGAGGCGTCGGTTACAATCGATGCATCCCCGCACCCCTTCTCCTTTCCGATGAGTACGCTGCCTCCCTGCCCGCAATGCGCTTCCGCCTATACGTACGAGGACGGCGTGCAGCTGGTGTGCCCGGAGTGCGGCCACGAATGGTCTGCCGATGCCGCCGCCGCCGGCGATGAAGCGCGCGTCATCAAGGACGCGAACGGCAACCTGCTGCAGGACGGCGACACCGTCACCGTCATCAAGGACCTGAAGGTGAAAGGTTCGTCGTTGGTGGTGAAGGTCGGCACCAAGGTCAAGAACATCCGCCTGGTCGACGGCGACCACGATATCGACTGCAAGATCGATGGCATCGGCGCGATGAAGCTCAAGTCGGAGTTCGTGCGCAAGGCCTGAGGCGAACCTCAGTCCTCGCCGATGTCCTCGTTCCACACCTCGGGATTGGCGCGGATGTAGTCGCCGAGCATGGTGATGCATTCCTCGCTCTGCAGGTCGATGACGTTGACGCCCGACTCGCGCAGCCAGTCGATGCCGCCCTGGAAGGTGACCGATTCGCCGACGACCACCGTGCCGATGTTGAACTGGCGCACGAGCCCGCTGCAGTACCAGCACGGCGCCAGCGTGGTGACCATGATGGTGTCGCGATACCGGCGCTGGCGACCGGCCTTGCGGAAGGCGTCGGTTTCGCCGTGCACGGAGGGGTCGCCTTCCTGCACGCGACGGTTGTGGCCGCAGCCGAGCAAGCGCCCGTCGTTGTGGTAGAGCGCCGCGCCGATCGGGATGCCGCCTTCGGCCAGGCCTTGGCGGGCTTCGGCGATGGCGGTTTCGAGCAAGGCGCGGTAGTCGATCATGGGGTTCTCGGGCGGGGGAGCGTGACGAGGCTCTAGGAATCCAGCTTCACATATCGCCTACTGTGACGCTACTCGCAGCACGGACAGGGACCCTCTGGCATCCAGGGGCCGTGGACTGCATCGCCACGCCAGGGAGCCAGGGGACCATGGACATGAAGACAAGCGCCACGACAGGTCGCGCATGGGCAATCGTCGCCACGCTCGTGCTCGCCACCGCCGGCGTCGCCTCCGCGCAGGCCCAGACCATCGAGCAGGGACTGCTGCAACTGGAGTGGGGCGATCCAGCCCCGGCGCCGCCGGGACAGGCGCGGGCGAAATCCCTTTTCAACGCGCATCTGGTGAAGGACGACGGCAGCCGCATCGCGCTCGATCCCGTGCAGGCGCGCCGCGCCGCGGGCGATCTGTACGTACTCGCCAACCGGCGCGTGGCGGTCGCGTTCGGAGCCACGGGCAAAGCGATGTCGGCCGCGCCTTCGATCGAAGCCATCGTACCGGCGGACCGCACTGCCCAGTCCGCGCAGGCCAGCGCGGTCACCGCGCGCGTGGCCGCCGCCGCGCCGATCAATGGCGTCACCCGCTGGGTCACGGTGATGTGCAAGTTCAGCGACATCGCGACGGAACAGAAGGCCTTGCCGTTCTTCCAGTCGCAATACGGCGAGGGCGTCGGCCAGCTTGGCCACTACTGGCGCGAAGTGTCCTACAACAAGATCAACCTCACCGGCAGCAGCGCCTACGGGTGGTTCGATCTGTCGCAGCCGCGCAGTTACTACATCACCCAGGAAAACGGCAAGGACAAGGCGGACTTGCGCAAGCTGTTCGCCGACTGCGGTGCGGCGGCCGATCCCACCGTCGATTTCGCCAGCGTGCAGGGCGTGAACATGATGTTCAACGGCGATCTCGACGGGTACGCCTGGGGTGGCGGCAGTTGCGCGCCGCTGGAAGGTCGCGCGAGCTTGTGCACGCGCGTGACCTGGAATCCGCCGTGGTCCTTCAGCAATCTCGCACCGCTCGCCCACGAGATGGGGCACGGCTACGGCCTCCCGCATTCGGACAACTCCGACGGCGACGACGACACCTACGACAACCCCTGGGACGTCATGAGCGACGGTTGGAGCAACGTGGTGCGCGATGCCACCTACGGTGCGCGGCCCAAGCACATCAACATCTTCCAGCGCCATCGCCTGAGCTGGGTGGATGCTGCGCGGCAGCAGGTGCTTACGCTCGGCGACATCGCGACACGCCAGATCGCGCTCGACTACGCGCATCTGGCTGGATCCAGCAACGTGCAGATGCTCGTGCTGTCGCTGTCGCCACAGGCCGATCCGTATGCCACGGTGGTGTACACGCTCGAGGCACGCAAGCGTGAGGGCGCCTACGAGGCGTCGCTGGCGGGCGATGCGGTCATCATCCACAAGATCCAGGCGTCGGGTACGGCGTACAGCGTGGACGCCGACGTGCCGCCGGCAAATACGTCCAACAACGAAGGTTCGATGTTCAAGGTCGGCGAACGCTGGCTGACGCCGGAAGGGACGCACGCGGTTACCGTCACCGCGCAGACCCCCACGGGGTTCCTGCTGACCGTCGGCCCGCCTCGGGTGATGAGCAGCCCGAATCCACCGCTTCTCAAGCCCGGCGGTACGTCTGCATCGTCCACGCCGTCGACCACCGGCACGCAGGTCGAGGTGGGCCGTACGCGCACGCCCGCGGGCGGGCGTTGTCCGACGTCTGGCGTCGCGCGCGAGGGTTGCGCGATTCGCGAGCGCTGACATGTAAGGGAATTCCCGACGCCGCGCCTGCGCGGCGCCATCGCGTTTCCGGACGCGCATCGCAGTTCGGCACATCCGCGGCAAGGACCGCTCAAGACGCCCACGAAGCGGCCGACACCCCAGCATGGTGCTGCCATTCCGGTCGCGCCAGCCGTGAGTGGAGTCGCGCGTGGTCCATCAACGATCCGCCGACGCGCGGCGGTCGTGCGCGCATGCGTGGGCTGTCGGATTCGCGTTGGCACTGGCGTGCATGTTCGTGGTTCCGCCGTCGCACGCGGACACCGTCGTGCAAGGCATCCTGCAGTTGCAGTGGGCGGATCCCCCGCGCGCGCTGCCCGGCCGCGCGCAGGCGGCGCCGCACCTGGATGTCTGGCTCGAGACCGCGCCAGGACAGCGTGTCGCGCTGGATGCCGCGCAGGCGCGTCGTGCGGCAGGCGACCTGTATGCGCTGGCCAATCGCCATGTCGCCGTTTCGTACGAGTTTCCGTTATCCAAGGCGGTCCGTGCGGGGTCTCCATCGCCGTCGATCGGCGCGATCGTGCCCACCGGTCGCGTGGCCGCGCGCGCGACGGCCGCGGGCACGGAGGGACGCGTGATGGCGTCGGCCCCGGTGCTGGGCAGCACCCGCTGGGTGACGTTGATGTGCAAGTTCGCCGACATCGCCGCCGAGCAGAAGCCGCGCGAGTTCTTCCAGTCCCAGTACGGCGATGCGCCGGGCCAACTCGGTCATTACTGGTCGGAAGTGTCGTACGGGCAGATCGATCTGGCCGGCAGTTCCGCGCACGGCTGGTACACGCTGCCGCAACCGCGCGAGGCCTACCTGGGGCTGGTCAACGGCAAGCAGAAGGCGCAACTGTCGCAACTCTTCGCCGACTGCGCCGCAGCGGCGGACACCGACGTCGATTTCCGCGGCGTGCAGGGCGTCAACCTGATGTTCAACGGCGAACTGGATGGCAACGCCTGGGGCGGTGGTGCCTGCGCAACGCTCGACGGGGCCTATACCTGCACACGCGTGACGTGGAGCCCGCCCTGGTCGTTCGCCAACCTCGCGCCGCTCGCCCATGAGATGGGCCATGGCTACGGCCTGCCGCACTCCAACAACTCAGATGGCGACGCCGATACCTACGACAATCCGTGGGATCTGATGAGCGATGCCTGGCGCAACGCCACCAGCGACGCCACGTTCGGCGCGCTGCCCAAGCACGTCAACATGTACCAGCGCGAACGACTGGGCTGGCTGCCCGCCGCGCGCAAGCGCGTCATCGCGCCCGACAACGATGAGACGCAGGAATTCGTGCTGGATGCCGCCAGTCTGCAAGGTTCGACCAACACGCAGTTGGTCGTCCTGGCGACGCCGGCGCAACCGGATCCGTACAAGACGGTGATCTACACGCTGGAGGCGCGTCGCCGCACGGGCACGTACGAGTCCCGGTTGGCGGGTGACGCGGTGATCATCCACAAGCTGGAGGATTACGGCATCGCCTACAGCATCGATACCGACGCCCCCGCGGCCGACGTATCCAACAACGAAGGCTCCATGTTGAAGGTCGGCGAGCGCTGGAACACCCCGGACGAGCGGCATTGGATCGAGGTCGTGGCGGTCACGGCGGACGGTTTCCGGATTCGCGTCGGCCCGCGGCCGAGGTCGATGAGCTCGCCGGCCCCGGCGCTGGTGAAGCCCGCCACGCAGACCGCTTCCTCGCGGCCGCCCGTGAGCACGGGAACGCCGTCGCCGCCGGTCGCAACGGTGCGTACCTCGACCGCCCGCGGGCGCTGCGACGCACTGCCTGCGCTGCTGCGGCACCCCATGCTCTGCGCATTGCTGGAGCGCTGAGTGGGCGGGGCCACGCGGCCCGGCCGTAGTGCGATAATCGGGGCATGAGCGAATCCCCCTACGAGCGCGGCACCACCCATTTCGGCTTCCGTGACGTCGCCGCCCGAGACAAGCAGAAGCTGGTCGGCGAGGTGTTCACCTCGGTCGCCGGCAAGTACGACCTGATGAACGACCTGATGAGCCTCGGCATCCATCGGGTCTGGAAGCGCTATTTCGTCGGCACTTGCCAGGTCAAGCGCGGGGATCGCGTGCTCGACCTCGCGGGTGGCACCGGTGACATCGCCGCCTTGCTGAAGGATCGCGTGGGCGACGCCGGACAGATCGTGCTGGGCGACATCAACGCCGGCATGCTCTCGGTGGGCCGTGACCGCATGACCGATCGCGGCTTGGTGCAGGGTCTGGAGTACGTGCAGTGCAACGCCGAGGCGCTGCCGTTCCCGGACGCCAGCTTCGACCTGGTCACCATCGCGTTCGGCCTGCGCAACGTCACCGACAAGGACGCCGCGCTGCGCGAGATGCACCGCGTGCTCAAGGTGGGCGGCCAGGCGCGCGTGCTGGAGTTCTCGGAAGTGACCGTCGACTGGTTCAAGCCCGTGTACGACTTCCATTCGTTCAAGGTGCTGCCGAAGCTGGGGCAGCTGTTCGCACAGGATGCCGGCAGCTATCAGTACTTGGCCGAGAGCATCCGCCAGCACCCGCCCCAGGCGGAGTTGCAGGGGATGATGGACGGCGCCGGGTTCGCCCGGACCAGCTTCCGCAACCTGTCCGCCGGCATCGTGGCCATCCATACCGGCTACAAGGTCTGACGGCGTACCGGTCAGGGGTCGTAGGGGCCGGCCGCCGCGCGGCGCGGTAAACTTGGGGCTTCCCCCGATCGCTGGAAGTCCCCTGATGCGTTCACTGGCTTTGTTGTTGTCCTGCGCCGCCGTGCTGGCGGCCGGGTGCTCCAAGGAACCCGAGTCCACCCCCGTGGCCACGCCCAAGAAACCCGCCGTCGCCCAGGCCGCCGACCACGACGAGCATTCGTACGCCGAGCCGCAGAAGGTCGCCATCGCCGACCTGGCACTGGACATCGCGGTCGATTTCGACGCCAAGACCATCGGTGGCACGGCCACTTACACGCTGGACTGGAAAGACAAGACCGCCACCCAGCTGGTGCTGGATACGCGCGACCTGACCATCGCGAAGGTCGAGGGCGAAGCGAACAATGCCTGGGCCCCGTTGCAGTACGTGCTGGCCGCCAAGGACCCGGTGTTGGGCAGCAAGCTGACCATCGAGACCCCCGCGCGCAACGCCAAGGTCAAGGTCACCTATACGAGCTCCCCGGAGGCCTCGGGCCTGCAGTGGCTCACGCCCGAGATGACCGAAGGCAAGCAGCTGCCCTTCATGTTCAGCCAGTCGCAGCAGATCCATGCGCGCAGCTGGGTGCCCCTGCAGGACACGCCGCAGGTTCGCTACACCTATAGCGCGCACGTGACCTCGCGCCCGGACGTGATGGTGCTGATGAGCGCCGACAACGATCCGGCTGCCGCGCGCGATGGCGACTACACCTTCAAGATGCCGCAGAAGATCCCGTCGTACCTGATGGCGATCGCCGCGGGCGACCTGGTCTTCAAGCCGATCTCCGCACGCAGCGGCGTCTGGGCCGAACCGGCGATGGTCGACAAGGCCACGAAGGAATTCGAAGACACCGAGAAGATGATCGCCACCACCGAGCAGCTGTACGGCCCCTACCGCTGGGACCGCTACGACATGCTGGTGCTGCCGCCGTCGTTCCCGTACGGCGGCATGGAGAACCCGCGCCTGAGCTTCATCACGCCCACCGTGATCGTCGGCGACAAGACGCTGGTCTCGCTGATCGCGCATGAGCTGGCGCATAGCTGGTCGGGCAACCTGGTGACGTTCTCCAGCGCCAAGCATGGCTGGCTCAACGAAGGCTTCACCAGCTACGTCGAGAACCGCATCGTCGAATCCCTGTACGGCAAAGAACAGTCGAGCATGGAGTATGCGATCGCGCGCAATGGCCTGAAGAAGGAAATCGTCACCATGCCGGAGGCCACCCAGGCGCTGGCGGTGAAACCCGGCACGAAGCTGGATGCCGACGACGCGTTGAGTGCCGTGTCCTACGACAAGGGCGCGTGGTTCCTGCAGATGCTGGAGGAACGCTTTGGTCGCCAGGAGTTCGACGCCTTCCTGCGCGGCTACTTCGATCACTTCGCCTTCCAGAGCATCACCACCGAACAGTTCCTGGCGTACGCAAAGAAGAACCTGTTCGACAAGCACCCCAATTTGGTCAGCGATGCGGAGATCCAGGAATGGATCTACGCACCGGGCATCCCGGCCGGTGCGCCGCAGGTGCAATCGCGCGGCTTCTCCAACACCGACACCGCGCGCATCGCCTGGCAGGGCAGCGGCCAGTTGCCGAACCCGCAGGTCACCAACACCTGGATCACCCAGCAGTGGGTGCATTTCATCGAAGGCATGGGCGACAAGCTGACCGTCGAACAGGTCAAGCAGCTGGATGATGCCTACCACTTCACCGGCACCGCCAACGGTGAGATCGCCATGCGCTGGTACCCGCTGACGATCCGCAGCGGCTACGTGGACGCGCGTCCGGAGATCGCGAAGTTCATCGAGCGCGTCGGTCGCCGCAAGCTGATCATGCCGATCTACGAGGAACTGGTGAAGACGCCCGATGGCCTGGCCTTCGCGCAGGACACCTTCGCACGCGCCAAGCCGGGCTACCACCCGATCACGACCGGTTCGGTCGAGGCCGTGCTGGCGAAGGCCTCGGCAGGCAAGTAAGGCATGCCGGTCCGTTCGACCCGTGCAAGGACGGTCGCCCTCGTGGCGGCCGTTCTCGTTTGCGGCATCGCGGTCTGGATTTGGCGCGACCCGATGGCGCCGTTGCGCGCCGCGATGGCGTTGCAAGGGTGGTGGATCGGCCTGTCGGAAGCGCGCGTGCGCGTGGGCGACCACCGTTGGGCCTACGACACGCGCGAGGCAGCGGAGCCGGGCGCCCCCACCGTCGTGCTGGTGCATGGCTTTACCGGCAGCAAGGAGAACTGGTATCCGCTGGCGGAGCGCCTGGGTGGGCACTACCGCCTGGTGATTCCGGACCTTCCCGGCTGGGGCGAAAGCCAGCGCATCGCAGGGGCCGACTACGGGTTCCTGGCGCAGGCCGATCGATTGGCGCAGTTCCTGAAGGGCATCCAGCGCGACGGCAGCCCCATCGTGCTGGTGGGGCATTCGATGGGCGGCGGCATCGTCGCGCTGGTGGCGGCGGACCATCCCGACCTCGTCGCGCGCGTCGCGTTGATCGACGCCGCCGGCGTGCGCTTTCGCGACAACCGCTTCGGCGAAGAGGTGCTGGCCGGCGGCAACCCGTTCGCCGTGAGTGATGAAGCCTCCCTGCAGCGCTACCTGGACACGGTATTCAACGATCGCGCTTCGCAGCCCCCGCTGCCATGGCCGGTCTCGCGCGCGGTGATCGACTGGCGCATCGCGCAAGCGCCGTTCGAGCAGCAGGTGCTGAATCGCATCGGGCGCAGCAGTGAGCGCTTCCTGCCCGGCGAGGCGGCGAGTGCGATCCGGCAGCCGGCGCTGCTGCTCTGGTGCCGGCAGGACAAGGTGATCGACATCAGCGCGATGGCGCTGTATGCCGCGAAGATGCCGCAGGCCATGCAGGTTTCACTCAATGGTTGCGGCCATATGTCCATCATGGAAAGACCCGATGACGTGGCGGCCTCCATCGCCCTGTTGATCCAACGAGGAACGGCAAGATGAACAAGCATGTGTGGAAGGGTCTGCTGCTGGTCGCGTGCACCGTCGCGATGGCGGCTTGCGGCGACCGCGAGGCCGAGCGCGCCGCGGCCGCCGCGGCGCAGGCGGCGGCGCAGGAACAGCAGGCCGACGAAGTGGCGAAGAAGTACGACAGCGCACTGGCTTCGCGCGATTGGGACATGGCGCGCATCCATGGCGTGGCGTTGCTCGACCAGTACCCGGACAGCGCGGCGGCCAAGCGCATCGCGCCCGGCCTGGAGGAGGTCAAGGCCAAGGCCGAGGGCGCACGCGAGCAGCGGCGGATGGAATCGCTGTGGGACTACTCGCAGGTGTCCGCGGAAGGCGGCACGCAGCGTTCGGCGGCCCTCCTCAGCAAGGAGCCGGTCGACGTCGATGGCAGCGGCGCCAAGCCGGTGCAGCTGGTGTTCCGCGACCATCCGAAGTGGAAGCGCAGCAGCTACCTGGTGCTGCAGGCCAGCGATTTCGCCAAGGCGTGCTACAGCCGCTGCAGCGTCAGCGTGGTCGCCGACGGCGCAGCGGCGCGGAAGATGTCGGCCAACCGGCCCGACACCGACGAAGCCACGGCGATGTTCATCGACGACAACAAGGCGCTGTGGCGCCTGGCGCGCAAGACGAAAGTGCTGGAGATCGAGTTCCCGGTGAAGGACGGCAGCCTGCGCAAGGCCGTGTTCGAAGTGGGCGGGCTTGATGGCAGCCAGATGCCCGGGTGGGATTGAGCAACGCCGCGCAGCGCCTCACGGCGAGGCGATGACCCGGTTCCGTCCCATCGCCTTCGCGCGATAAAGCGCGTTGTCGGCCTGGTGCAACAGATCCTCGAGGCGTTCCAGGCGGGTGCCCGCCGACGTCGCGATGCCGACGCTGACGGTCACGTCCAGCGTGCGTCCGTCGTCGAGGGTCACGGGCTCGCTGGCGATGTGGCGCAGGCGTTCGCCGACGGCGAGCGCGGCATCGGCCTGCACGCCCGGCAGCAGCACCGCGAATTCCTCGCCGCCGAAGCGCCCGAACAGGCCGTCCTCGCGCAGGTGCGTGCGAACGCGCTGCGCGAACGCCGCCAGCACCGCATCGCCGGCGGCATGGCCGTGGCGGTCGTTGACGGACTTGAAGTGATCCAGGTCGAGCATCATCGCGGCAACGGGTACCTCGTCCTCGCGGGACTGGTCGAGCTGCCGCCGGCCACGACGGAGGAAGGCACTGCGGTTGAGTACGCCCGTCAGTGCGTCGTGGTCCGCGGCATGGTTCAGCGTGGCGAGCAGATGGTTGCGGGCGGCGTTGACGCTGGCGACCGTCAGCGGAGCCACCGCGAGCAGGGCCATGCCCATCCGCAGGGAAATCACCGGTTGCACGCTGCTCTCCAGGAGTTGCAGGTCGATGATGCCGGTGGCGATGGCGATCAGCGTCCACATGCACAGCAGCATGGTGATCAGGGCGGTGGTGAACAGCCGATAGGCCAGCGCACACCACAGCAGCGCCGGAACCGGGAAGGCGATGGCACCGGGGCCGCCGATGGCCACGCCCAGCAGGATCGCCAGCGCCAACGCCATCACCGGCAGCACCAGCGCAGGCCGCTGCCGCACACGGCCCGCCTGCCCGCGCAGCGTTCGTACGAAGCCGATGGGGGTCGGTGCCAGCAGCACGACCGGCAGGATGGCCACGTAGCTGACCAGCTCGGCGGAGAACCAGAAGCCGCTCGCCGTGAGGAAGCCCATCCGCATCATCGCGTGCGAACTCAGGCTGCCGGCCAGTGCGGCCCCGAGCGCCGCCACAGCCGAGACCGCCAGCACCCACAGCATCGACAGCGGGTGCTGCAGGCGCCGGTCTTCGTGTCGCACATGGCGGAAGAGCAGGTAGCCGGCCAGCACGCCGGCCAGGTTCGCCATCGTCAACCGCAGGGTGGTCGGCAGCGAGGTGCCGGTCAGCAGGTCCACCGCCACGTAGCCCAGGGCAGCGGCGGCCCAGCCAGCGGGCGAAGCCAACCGGGGTTGGCGGGCGAACAGGCCCAGCAGCAGCGCGTTGGTGGGCCAGAACGAGGCCAACTGGTGTTCCGGGCGGGTCAGGATGCCCAGGCCGCTCGCGGCGAAGACCACGCAGGCCACCAGCAGGGCCTGCAGGGCCAGCCGGCGGAATGTCGCGAACGGCGATTCGTGGACCGCAGGGTCCCGTGGAGTGGAGTGCCGAACCTGCCCGACCATGTTGCCCCTGCCCGATGACCGACTGCGCGGGGTGCGACCATCCCCGGCTCCCCCGGGACTACCTTACGCCATGGTCATCACGCTCGGGCAAGTGCCCGGACGGCCGGTACTACAGCGCGTAGCCGAACTGCTGCTTGAACTGCTCGTTGAACTCGTCGAAGTCGAAGCGCTGGTTCTGCGTGCCCGGGTGTTCGACCTTGAGGGCGCCCATCAGGTTGCCCATGCGGCCGATGGTCAGCCAGTCGTACCCCTTCTCGATGCCGTAGATCAGGCCGGCGCGGAAAGCGTCGCCGCAGCCGGTGGGGTCGGTCACGCGGCGCTCGTGCGCCGGCGGGATGTCGTAGGTCTTGTCCGGCGTATGGATCAGCGAGCCGTGCGGGCCGCGCGTGGTGATGTAGGCCTTCACGCGCTTGACGATGTCGGCCTCGCTCCAGCCGGTACGTTCCTGCAGCAGGTTGGATTCGTAGTCGTTGACCGTCACGTAGTCGGTCAGCTCGATGAACTGGCGCAGTTCCTCGCCGTTGAACAGCGGCATGGCCTGGCCAGGATCGAAGATGAAGGGGATGCCCGCGTCGGCGAACTCGGCCGCGTTCTGCAGCATGCCCTCGCGCCCGTCGGGGCTGACGATGCCGAAGGTCACGCCGGGCACGTTCTTCACGTGGTTCTCGTAGCTGCGCATCATCGCGCCCGGGTGGAACGCGGTGATCTGGTTGTTGTCGTGGTCGGTGGTGATGAAGGCCTGCGGGGTGAACAGCTCATCGATCACCTTCACCTGGGACAGGTTGATGCCCTGCTCGACGAAATGCTCGCGATAGGGGCCGAAGTCCTGGCCCACCGTGGCCATCGGGATCGGGTCGCCGCCCAGCAGCTTCAGGTTGTAGGCGATGTTGCCGGCGCAGCCGCCGAATTCCCGGCGCATGCGCGGCACCAGGAACGACACGTTCAGGATGTGCACCTTGTCCGGCAGGATGTGGTTCTTGAACTGGTCCGGGAACACCATGATGGTGTCGTAGGCAAGGGAACCACAGATCAATGCGGACATCGGCGAACTCGGCTGGAGAGGCTGCGGCCGTCCCGGGCCGCCCGGAAAAAGCGGGACGTGCGCCCCATTCCCGGCGCGCCGGTGCGAAGGTTACCGGCTGGGACCGGCGGCGACCAGTCTTCGCGCGGGGCGCCACGCGTGCCGCCGACGCCGGGGGAGCCTCGGTGCAATGCCGGCGCATCGTGTTTTCCCCGCGGATTCACGAGATTTTTCCTTGCCCGCTCCATGCCGGATTGTTAGGCTAGCCGACTTCGTTTTTGCCCAAAAAATCGCCAGCCTTGCGCGATTTTCCAGCCTCCAGCAGGAACCCGTCCCCCGATGTTCAAGAAGCTCCGCGGCATGTTCTCCAATGACCTGTCCATCGACCTGGGCACGGCCAACACCCTGATCTACGTGCGCGGGCAGGGCATCGTCCTCAACGAACCCTCGGTCGTGGCGGTGCGCCAGGACCGCGCCATCGGCGGCTCGCGCTCGGTCGCGGCCGTGGGCGCCGAGGCCAAGCAGATGCTGGGCCGTACCCCAGGCCACATCACCACCATCCGCCCGATGAAGGACGGCGTGATCGCCGATTTCACCTACACCGAGGCGATGCTGAAGTACTTCATCAAGAAGGTGCACAAGTCGCGCTTCCTGCGTCCGAGCCCGCGCGTGCTGGTCTGCGTGCCGGCCGGCTCCACCCAGGTGGAGCGCCGCGCCATCAAGGAATCGGCCGAAGAGGCCGGTGCGCGCGACGTCTACCTGATCGAGGAACCGATGGCGGCCGCGATCGGCGCCGGCATGCCGGTTACCGAGGCGCGCGGCTCGATGGTGATCGACATCGGCGGCGGCACCACCGAGGTGGCCGTCATCTCGCTGAACGGCATCGTCTACTCGCAGTCGGTCCGCATCGGCGGCGACCGCTTCGACGAGTTCATCACCAACTACGTGCGCCGCAACCACGGCATGCTGATCGGCGAAGCCACGGCCGAGCGCATCAAGTTGGAAATCGGCTGTGCCTACCCGCAGGCCGAAGTGCAGGAGATGGAGATCTCCGGCCGCAACCTCGCCGAGGGCGTGCCGAAAATGATCAAGATCAACTCCAACGAAGTGCTGGAAGCGCTGCATGAGCCGCTGTCCGGCATCGTCAGCGCGGTCAAGCTGGCGCTGGAGCAGACCCCGCCCGAGCTGTGCGCCGACGTGGCCGAGCGCGGCATCGTGCTGACCGGCGGCGGCGCGCTGCTACGCGACCTGGACCGGCTGATCAGCGAGGAGACCGGCCTGCACGTGCAGGTCGCCGACGACCCGCTGACCTGCGTGGCCCGTGGCGGCGGCCGCGCGCTGGAGCTGGTCGACATGCACGGCAACGAGTTCTTCGCGCCGGAGTGAACGGCGCAGCGGTAAGACCGCCCGCACCGCGGGCGGTACAGGGGAAGGGGACGCGGATGCGCGTCGCAGGCGGAGCGGAACCGGCCGGCCAGCGCCTTCCTTACGATCTGCGCGTTACCCTTGTTCCTTGCGGGCGGCGTTGCCGCCGACCTTCCTCCTGACGGCCCCCCAGTGCCTTCCTACGCCGGTCCTCCCGTCGCATCACGCCCCGGTGAAGTCGCCAGCACGCTGCGGCTGCTCGCGTATCTCGCACTGACGATCGCCCTGGTCGTCCTCGATCATCGTGGCGGCTGGCTGGCGCAGGTGCGGGCGCAGGCCAACGTGGTCACCCAGCCGTTGTGGTGGCTGGCCGGCCTGCCGGGCCGCGTCACGACCCGAGTGCAGGACGATGCCGCCACCCGCACCGGCCTGATCGAAGAAAACCGGCGCCTGCGCAACGACATGCTGGTAGCCAATGCACGCCTGGCCCGCTTGCAGACCGCGGCCGCGGACAACGCGCAACTGCGCGCGCTGCTCGGCGTGAAGACCTCGCGCGGCCTGGATGTCCAGCTCGCGCCCGTGCTGGACATCGACCTTGCCCCCGGTCGGCAGCGCCTGGTGCTGGATGCGGGCAGCCGCGACGGCGCGACCCTGGGCCAGGCGGTGATCGATGCCGGCGGCCTGATGGGCCAGATCATCGACACCACGCCGGCGCACGCCACCGTGCTGCTGCTGACCGATCCGGACCATGCGGTGCCGGTGGTGGTCGCGCGCAACGGCGTGCGCCTGATCGTCTATGGACGCGGCCGCAGCGACCTGCTGGAACTGGCCGATGTGCCGCTGAACAGCGGCGTAGAAGTCGGAGATGTGCTGGTGACGTCGGGCCTCGGCGGGCGGTTTCCTGCCGGCTTCCCGGTCGGCACCGTCGCCGCGCTGCGCCCAGACGACAGCCACGCCTTCCTTGTGGGCGACGTGACTCCGGCCGCGCGCCTGGACCGCGGTCGCGACGTCCTGCTGCTGAAATCGGCGCCACCGCAGCCGCTTCCGCCGGCCGATCCGACGAGGTTCCTGCCCGAGGCCGCCCCCGCGACGCAGGGCGCGGAAGCCGAGGTGCCTGCGGCTTCGTCGACCACGCCTGCGCAATCGCAGGCTCCCGCGCCTGCGAATGCGCCAACCGATTCACCTTCCGCCCCTGCGCAGGGTGCGCAGTCCGGGCCCGGCGGCACGCCGCCCGCGACCATGCCGCCGCAGGAGCCGCAGCGATGAGCCGCGCACGTACCGGCTGGCTGATGCCGCTCAGCATCATCGTCGCCCTGCTGCTGGGCCTGCTGCCGCTGCCGGACCTGCTGCAGCCGCTGCGTCCTTACTGGCTCGCGCTGGTGCTCGCCTACTGGGTCATCGAGGCGCCGGACAGCGCGGGCCTGGGGTTCGCCGTCATCATCGGGCTCATCGCCGACCTGATGTTCGGCACGCTGTTGGGCGAACAGGCGCTACGCCTGCTGATCATGGCCTTCATCCTGCAACGCTTCCGTGCGCGGCTGCGTTTCTTCCCGGTCTCGCAGCAGGCGCTGGCCATCGGCGGCCTGCTGCTCAACGACCGCATCGTGACCACCGTGGTGCATCTGGCGCTCGGGGAGCCCACGCTGTCGTGGCCGTACTGGTGGGCGCCGGTGCTGGGCATGCTGTTCTGGCCGCCGCTGTTCGTGCTGATGGATGCGCTGCGGCTCGGCCGCCGCAAGCGGGGCTGAGCGATGGCGGGCCTGCGCCGGCGCAGCAAGAATCCGCACGCGGAGGCCGACCAGTTCCGCCGCCGTGCGGTGATCGGCTTTGCCGTAGTCGGCGCCTGCCTCGTCGCGCTCGCGGCCTGGTACTTCAAGCTGCAGGTGCTGGACCACGACGAATACGCCACGCGCTCGGAAGCCAACCGCATCCGACCGCGCCCGGTCGTGCCGGGGCGCGGCACGATCTACGACCGCAATGGCCTGTTGCTGGCGGAGAACGTCCCCGCGTTCCGCCTGGATGTCACGCCGGACAAGGTCAAGGAGCCGGCCAAGCTCGTGGCCGAGCTCGGCAGGATCATCGAACTCTCGCCCGAGGACATCGAACGGTTCGAAGCCACCCGCAAGGCGTCGCGCGGTTTCCGGCCGATCACGCTGAAGCTGCGCGTCTCCGAGGAGGAGATGGCGCGCTTCGCCGTGGACCGCTGGCGTTACCCCGGCGTGGAGCTGGTGCCTTACCTGACGCGGCGCTATCCCTACGGCGAACTGTTCGCGCACATCGTCGGTTATGTCGGTCGTGTCGATGAGAAGGACCTCGAGCAACTCGGCGAGATCAACAGCGCACTGACCCACATCGGCAAGACCGGGCTCGAGCGCTACTACGACGAACAGCTGCGCGGGCGCATCGGCTACGAAAAGGTCGAGACCAACGTGGAGGGCCGCGCGCTGCGCGTGGTCGGCCGCGTTCCCGCGCAGGCGGGCACCGACCTGCGCCTGAGCGTGGACGCGAAGCTGCAACAGGCCATCGTGGATTCGTTCGGCGAACTGGAAGGTTCGGCGATCGCGGTCGATCCGCGCACCGGCGAAGTGCTGGCGATGGTGAGCCTGCCGAGCTACGACCCGAACCTGTTCGTCAACGGCATCTCCAGCAAGGACTTCAAGCTGCTCAACGACAATCCGTCGCGGCCGCAGTTCAACCGCCTCGTGCTGGGCGGCGTGGCGCCAGGTTCGACACTGAAGCCGTTGATCGCGCTGGCAGGACTGGACAGCGGCAAGCGCAAGCCGGAGGACACCGTGGTGTCGACCGGCATGTTCTATCTGCCGGGTACGAGTCGCGGCTGGGGCGATGCCAGCCGACGCGGCCACGGCGTGACCAACCTGCGCAAGTCGATCTCGCAATCGGTCAACACCTACTACTACCGGCTCGCGCTGGACCTGGGCATCCAGCAGTTCGACGAATACATGGCGTACTACGGCTTCGGCGCGCCCACGGGCATCGACCTGCGCGGCGAGATCGGCGGCATCCTGCCCTCGCCGCAGGCGAAGTTGAAGGCGCGCAAGGAGCGCTGGTACCCCGGCGATACCGTCAACGTGGCCATCGGCCAGGGCGACTGGAAGGTCACCCCGCTGCAACTCGTGCGCGCGACGGCCGGCATCGCCAGCGGCGAGTTGCGCCGACCGCACCTGGTGGCGCAATCGCGGGTCGGGTTCGATCGTCCGTGGGAATCGATGCCGCAGCCGGCAGCGGTGCCGATCAGCCCGAATCCGGCCAACGTCGCCGTCGTGCGCCTGGGCATGCAGGACACCATGCAGCCCGGCGGTACCGGCTGGCGCGTGGCCCAGGGTGCGTCCTACCTGATGGCGGGCAAGACCGGCACCGCGCAGGTGATCAGCCGTCGCGGCACCGCGGCGGTCGATCCGCGCAGCCTGCCGATGCACTTGCGCCACCGTTCGCTGTTCGTCGGCTTCGCACCGGCGGACAACCCGACGATCGCGATCGCGATCGCGGTGGAAGGCGGCGGTTACGGCGGCAGCACGGCAGGACCCATGGCGCGCAAGATCTTCGACGCCTACCTGCTCGGCCAGATGCCCGAGAAGGTGGACCCGGAAGGCGTGCCCATGACACCCGACGCGACCGTCGCGCCGCCGTCAGCACCCGCCGCGGTGCCCGCCGCCGCGCCGCCGTCGGCGACGCCACCCCCGGCACCGCAGGGAGAGCGGCGATGAGCGACCTGCTGCGCTGGGCGCTGGATGCACTGCGCTACCTGCTGCGTACCCTGGACTGGCCACTGCTGGGCGCATTGCTGGCGCTGATGGCGGTCGGCCTGGCCGTGCTGTACAGCGCGGGGGGCGAAGCGCTCGGTTCGCGCCTGGTGCTCGCGCAGGGCGTGCGCTTCGGCGTGGGCCTGGCGGCGATGTGGGCGCTGTCGCGGGTGACGCCGGTGCGGCTGCGTGCGTGGACGCCCGGCGTGTTTGCGGTCGCGCTCGTGCCGCTGGTGCTGGTGCTGTTCATCGGCACCGGCAAGCACGGCGCGCACTGGATCGACCTGAAGTTCTTCTACCTGCAGCCCTCGGAACTGCTGAAGATCGCGTTGCCGATGATGCTGGCCTGGTACCTGCACCGCGAGCCGCTGCCGCCGGGTTGGCGCACCACGATCGTGTCGGCGCTGTTGATCGGTCTGCCGACCGGCCTGATCCTGCTGCAGCCGGATTTCGGTACCGCGATGCTGGTGGCGGCCAGCGGCGTGTTCGGCCTGTACCTCGCCGGCCTGTCGTGGTGGTGGTTCATCACCGCCGGCGTGCTCGGTGGCACGGCGGTGGGTCTGGTGATGTTCGCGCCGATCTCGTGGTTCTCGTTCCTGCGCGAATATCAGCAGAACCGCATCCTGACCTTCCGCGATCCGGAGAACGATCCGCTGGGCGCCGGCTGGAACATCCTGCAATCGAAGATCGCCATCGGCGGCGGCGGCTGGACCGGCAAGGGCTGGGGCCAAGGCTCGCAATCGCACCTGGACTACCTGCCCGAGCACACCACCGATTTCATCTTCTCCGTGTTGTCGGAAGAGTTCGGCTGGGTGGGTGTGGCCGTGGTGCTGCTGCTGTACCTGTTCGTCGTCGGTCGCTGCCTGTGGATCGCGATGGATGCACGCGATACGTACTCGCGTCTCATCGCCGGCACGCTGGGCATGGCCTTGTTCGTCTACGTGATCGTCAACGGCGGCATGGTGTCCGGCCTGCTGCCGGTGGTGGGCGTGCCGATGCCGTTGTTGAGTTATGGCGGCACGTCGGCCGTGTCGTTGCTCGCCGGCCTGGGCCTGGTGATGGCGGTGCGCGCGCACCGGCCGGTGCACGGGTATTGAGGCCACGCCGCGCAGTGCTCTGTTCACCCTGCACGGAAAATCGCGTGCTACCCTCGCGCCGATGATGCGACGCGTACTTCCCTGTCTTCTGGTGCTGGCCCTTGCGTCCTGCGCCACACCGCAACCGCCACCGCCGGGTTCCTCGGCGACTTCTCCCGCTGCGGCAACGACGCCCGCCGAGACTTCGGTGGAACGCGTCGCCGACGTGCCGCCCGAGGCGCTCGCGCCGGTCGACTTCCCCACGGCGCGTGCGCAATTCGTGCGCGATACCGCGGCGAAATACGGCATCGCCCCGGCCGACATCGAGGCGACGCTGGCCAAGGCGCAGTTCCTCGACAGCGTGGTGGCGGCGATGTCGCGCCCCGCCGAGCGCGTAAAGCCCTGGAGCGAGTACCGCGTGGGCTTCCTCACGCAGACGCGCATCGACGGCGGCCGTGCGTTCATGGCGCAGCACCGCGACGAACTCGCGCGCGTCGAACAGCAGTACGGCGTGCCGCCCGAAGTGATCGTGTCGATCATCGGCGTAGAGACCAACTACGGCGGTTTCACCGGCCGGCACAAGGTGCTGGACGCCCTGTACACGCTGGCCTTCCGCTACCCGCGCAGCGGCAACCCCGAGCGCATCGCTTACGAATACCGCCGCGAACAGTTCTTCCGCGACGAACTGGCGCAGCTGTTCGCGCTGGGACGCGAAGAGAAGCTCGATATCGCCACCCTGACCGGCAGCTACGCCGGCGCGATGGGCCTGGGCCAGTTCATGCCGTCGAGTTACCGCGAGTTCGCGGTGGACGGCAACGGCGATGGTCGTCGTGATCTGTTCACCACGTATCCGGACATCTTCGCGTCGATCGCCAACTACTTCCGCAAGAAGGGTGGCGAGCGCGGCGGTTGGGTGCCGGGTGGCGCGGTGGTGGCGCGTGCGCAATTGCAGGACGGCTATCCGGAGTTCAACCCGGAGACCTGGACGCCCGATTACACACTCGCGCAGCTGGCCGAGAAGGGCTATCGCCCGCTCGACGCCGTCGCGCCCGACGCGACCGCCACGCTGGTGCAGCTGGACGGCGCCGACGGCAAGCAGTACTGGCTGGGCTTCCAGAACTACTACGCGATCACCCGCTACAACAACTCCAAGATGTACGCCATGGCGGTGTACCAGCTGTCGCAGGCCATCGCCGGCCGCGAGATTCCGCCGGCATGAGGTGGCTCACGCTGCCGATGGTCGTCGTCGCCCTGGCCGCGTGCAGCACGGCACCGAAGAAGTCCCCGCCACCGCCGTTGTCCGGCGGCGCGACCACATCGCCTTCGTCGCCCTCGCGCCCGACGGCGGGCAAGGATTGTTCGCGCTATGCACCCGCGCAGGAAGACCTGTCCACGCGCGGTGATTACAAGGCCGGCGGCTTGTACAAGCCGGGCGTGGCCGATACCACCCCCGACCACGTACCCGACCTGGACTGCATCCGCGAGCCCGTCGTCACCGCCGAAGCGCGCTCGCGCGTGGGCAACAAATCGCCGTACACGGTGCTGGGCAAGCAGTACCGCGTGCTCGATCGCGTGGACGACTACGTGGAGCAGGGCACCGCGTCGTACTACGGCAACAAGTTCCATGGCCGGCGCACGTCGAACCAGGAGGTGTACGACATGTACGCCTACAGCGCGGCGCACAAGTCGTTGCCGCTGCCGAGCTTCGCGCGCGTGACCAACCTGGACAACGGCACCTCGGTCGTCGTCCGGGTGAACGATCGTGGCCCGTTCCACGAAGGGCGCGTGATCGACCTGAGCTACGCCGCCGCGGTGAAGCTGGGCATCACCCAGCGCGGCACCGGGCGCGTCGAAGTGCGTGGCCTGGCCCCGGATGGACGCGCGCTGGCCGAAGCGCCCGCGGTATCCGCACCGAGGGCCACGACGCCCCCGGCGACGCCGTCGGCGATGGATGCGCTGGTCGACCGCTTGCCCCAGGGCACGGCCACGACCGCGCAGGGGTTCGAACAATGGATGCAGGCCAACGGCGTGCGCGTGGCGACCGGCAAGCCCGGCGGCGCGGCGGCGCCAGTGGTGACGGCACCCGCGGCCGCGTCCGTGCTGCCGGCCTCGGCGCCCGCCGCAACGTCGCCCCTGCAATTGCAGGTGGCCAGCTTCTCCAGTCGGGACAACGCCGACCGCGCGCTGGCCCGCCTTGCGGCGGCCGGTATCGCCGATGCACGGCTGACCGATGTGCCCGGCAACGGGGGCACGCTGTGGCGGTTGCGCGTCGGTGCACCGGATGCGGCGACGGCGGAGGCCCTGGCGGGCCGCATCGCGGGCCTCGGCTTCGGCCGTCCGCAACTGGTGCGCGAATAGTCGCGGGAAACCGCGGGTTTTTTACGTTCTTCCAACCCACGGGCGGGCCGGCGTCCCTACAATATCGGCCTTGAATCGTCAGGCCCACGGCCTTGCCAGGAGTTTTCCGCCGATGAAGTTCCGTTTCGCCCTTGCCGCGCTCGCGACCACCGCCATGGGCCTGGCCATTGCCCAGACCCCCGCGCCGACCCCGGCGCCCGCCGCTGCCGCTCCCGCTGCGCCTGTCGAGATCCCGCCGCCGCCCAAGCCCACCGCCACCGCATGGGTGCTGGTCGACTACATCACCGGCCAGGTACTGGCGGGCGAGAACTACAACGAGCGCGTCGAGCCGGCCAGCATCACCAAGGTCATGACCTCGTATGTGCTGGCGGCCGAGCAGAAGAACGGCAAGATCAAGCCCGACGACCAGGTGATGATGAGCGAGCGCGCCTGGCGCGAGGGCGGTGCCGGCACGGATGGCAGCTACAGCGGTTTTGCCGTCAACAAGACCGCGCCGCTGCTGGACATGGAAAAGGGCATGGCCGTGCAGTCGGGCAACGACGCCGCCATCGCGCTGGCCGAGCACGCCGCCGGCAGCCAGGAAGCGTTCGCGTCGCTGATGAACAACTACGCCGCGCAGATCGGCATGAAGGGCTCGCACTTCGTCAACGCGCACGGCCTGTCCGCACCGGAGCACTACTCGACCGCGTACGACCTCGCGCTGCTGGGCCGCTCCTTCATCCGCGACTATCCCGAGCAGTACGCCTTCAACAAGATCAAGGAATTCACGGTCGGCACGATCACCCAGCCGAACCGCAACCTGCTGCTGTGGCGCGATGCCAGCGTCGACGGCATCAAGACCGGCCACCACTCGGCCGCCGGCTATTGCCTGATGAGCTCGGCCAAGCGTGGCGACCAGCGCCTCGTCGCGGTGGTGATGGGTTCCACCTCCGAGAAGCAGCGCGCAGACGACAGCCTGGCGCTGCTCAACTGGGGCTTCCGCTTCTACGAGACGCATCGCTTGTACGAGCCCGGCAAGGTCATCGCCAGCCAGCGCGTGTGGAAGGGCCAGACCAAGGAAGTGCAACTCGGCGTCGCGCAGCCGATGCTGGTCAGCGTGCCGCGTGGCCGCTACGGCGACCTGAAGCCGACGATGGACGTACCCAAGACGCTGGTCGCGCCGATCACGCAGGGCCAGGCCATCGGCACGGTGAAGGTCACGCTGGACGGCAAGGTGGTCGCGCAGTCGCCGCTGGTGGCGATCTCTCCCATCGAAGAGGCCGGCTTCTTCAAGCGTCTGTGGGACGCGTTCTGGATGTGGTGGGAGTCGGAGTGATCCGCCTCGTCCCATGATGTTGAAGAAGCCGGCGCACGCCCTAGGCGTTCACTTAACTTGTTGATATCTTGAGGTGGCCGAGGCTGCCTCTTGGTTTCAGAGTAATGATTGGCGACGACAAGTTATGGATGCCACGCGTCGCGGGTGACATCGACGTGAATTTTTGC